>Ga0247608_10001970_pt1 | contig 26961 bp, 17 predicted proteins | sample 176DNAGHGlowgp2_FD_193490 | JGI IMG/M metagenome (GOLD analysis project Ga0247608, IMG submission 193490) | Sheep rumen microbial communities from Palmerston North, Manawatu-Wanganui, New Zealand - 1766 DNA GHGlow gp2 | ecosystem: Host-associated > Mammals > Digestive system > Stomach > Rumen ... | reverse complement strand
TCTTATCGGGATACTTCTCCTTTATTTCCTGTGCCAGTTCGGTTATTCCGTCCACATTTGCATAATGGAGCGGATCTCCGCCGGTAAAGGTGATCCCTGATATATAGCTCTTATCCAGCTGCTCGAATATCTCCTGCTTTGCAGCCTCATCAAAAGGTATTCCGCCGTTGGGATCCCAGGTCTGGGGATTGTGGCACTCCTTGCAACAGTGTGCGCAGCCTGCCACCCAAAGGCATACGCGCAGACCATCCCCGTTTTTCATATCATCCTTTGTTATATTATGGTATCGCATTTGAACCCCGTTTACTCCTTAGTCAAAGATTACATAGACTTTCTCTCGGCTATCTCGGCCATCTTGGCATCATTCAGTCTGGTGTCGCCGTGCACCCTGGAATATGACAGATATCCGTTCATCCTGTCTATCTTTGTCAGATTGCGGCTGCCGCAGACAGGACAGACATCCATCTCCAGTTCCTGATGCCCGCAGTCATCGCAGTAAGCCAGGGACAGATTCACGCCCTCATAAAAGCCCATATCCATGGCTCTGTGCACCAGAGCCTTTATGGCTTCTATATTGTAATCGATGGGATACTTCACATACTGGATCTTGCCACCGTTTGAAAGCTCCCAGAAACGATATTCCAGATCCTGCTTCTGTATGGGTGTGATATCCTCAGTCACATGGCAGTGGAAACCGTTTGATACATACTCTCTGTCGGATACATTTTCCACTATGCCGTATTTCTTTCTGAACTGCTTTACCTGAAGTCCGCAAAGGTTCTCCGCAGGTGTGGCATAAATGGCGTAGAGTATATGATCCTCTTCCTTGAATTTATTGATCTGCTTGTTTATATATTCCAATACCTCAAGTGCAAAGGCGCCGTCCTCAACCAGGGACTTGCCGTTATAAAGCTCCTGAAGCTCATTGAAGGCAGTGATTCCGAAAGATGCGGTGGCAGTCTTAAGTATGGGCTTGATCTTGTCCGTAAGCTTTAAATGGCCGCCGTAGAATCCACCCTCACAGTACGCCAGAGGATTGGTGGAAGCCCTCATCTCACCCAGATAAGCCATGGTCCTTATATGAAGCTGACGGATCAGATTCAGATAATAATCCAGCACCTCATAGAAATCCCTGCTCTCATGTCTGGCCTTGGCCAGGATCATCGGCAGATGGAGGGATACCACGCCTATATTGAAACGTCCCACGAACACGGGCTGATCCTGATCGTCCGCAGGATGCATGCCGCCCCTCTCATACCAGGGTGACAAAAATGCACGACAGCCCATGGGGGAAATGATCTTTCCGTACTGCTTGTACATGGAAGCTATATAACCCTTACCTGTCAGTGACAGCCAGTCGGGATACATGGTCTTTGAAGAACATCTGATACCTGCCTCAAAGACATCCTCCAGCTCCTTGCCGGGGCCGTGAAGATTCTCGTCATACAAAAATACGATCTTCGGGAAAAGAACCGGTTTCTTACAATCCTTCTTGCCCTGTCCCTTACGACGCACATCCAGCATGATGATGGTAGCCAGCTTGGCGAACCTGCCTCTGCCGGTGCCTGCGGTAACGGTTATAAAGGGATAGTCACCACGGCTGCTGGCCACAGTGTTAAACTTGTACTCCCAGCCCTGGAAGCCCTGCTCAAAATCACGCTTCACATCCTCAAAAGCCACTTCCTCAGCCTTTTCCTGTGAAAGACCGAGTCCCTTGTATTTTTCTATATATTTCTCATAGGACTTCTCTGCATAGGGCTCCAGTATGGTCTCCACACTGGGCACGGTGAATCCGCCGTACTGCTGGCTGGCTGCGGAAAGGACGATATCTCCGATCACGTCAAAGGCCACATCCAGTGTCTTGGGCTCGTTATACCAGATATTACCCATCTCAAAGCCGCCCTTTAACACTTCAGCCACATTAAAAAGGCAGCAGTTCATGGTATCCCTGCGGGCAGACATATCATGGACATAGATATATCCGTCCCTGCAGGCCTGGATCTCCTCGGTGGTCATAAAGAACTTCTGATACAGCTCCTTATTGAACTGGTTAAAGATAAGGCTTCTCTTGGTGGATACCAGAGCGGAATCCGTATTTGCATTCTCCTTGTCTCCCACATACATGATGGACTGGCTCTTCTTATACACATCATCCATCATCTGGACAAAGTCCTGCTTATAATTACGATAATCCCTGTACGACTTAGCGACTATGGGCTTAACCTTCTCCAGGGCACTCTCCACTATATTATGCATGACGGGAATGGGGATCTCGTCCGTCCCCATCTCATTCACATGATCGATGACCGTCTGGCAGATGAGCTCCTTCTCCGACTCAGAGAACTCGGTTAGGGCCCTGTAGGCACTCTTGCCCACGGCATCTATGACCTTCTGTACATTAAAGGCCTCCAGTGTACCGTCCTTTTTGATAACCTTCACATCACGCTCAGGCTTGAATTTTTCGCTGTAAAGAGTCTTTTCCATATCAATTCTCCACTCTGCTAATGTATTATCTCAGCCACAGTATATAGGTGTTAACCATAATTATCATCACTATATCTTGTGGCAACATTTAAAGTATAAGTCACCATCCCACCCATGTCAATTGCGAAAAAATATTTCAGCATTATAAACAAAAAACAGCGGGAATTTTTTCCCCGCTGTCCTGAGAATTTCTTTATTATATAAAAACCAACTCGCTTAAAAGGGTACCTGCCTACGCGGGATATACCTTATGCCTATACCTGCGCCTATGAATATGATCCCGCCGCCTCAAGGGCCTGCCTTATCATAGCCTCGTCATGATTCAGGGCAAAGCGGACATAGCCCTCGCCCCTTGCTCCGAAGCTGATGCCCGGCGTACACAGAACGCCGGTCTTTTCAAACAGATCCTTTACGAAATCCACCGAGCCCATGCCCTTTGCGGGTATGGCTCCCCATGCGAACATGGTTCCTTCAGAATCCGGCATATCCCAGCCCAGTTTCCTGAAGCCGCCGCACAGAAGATCCCTGCGCCGCTGGTATTCTTCGCACTGCTTTCTCACATCTTCATCCCCCAGGGTCAGCGCTGCTATGGCAGCATACTGTACCACCTTAAAAAGACCGTAATCAAACTGGGAACGGAAACGCTTAAAGCTTCCCACCATCTTTTCATTGCCGATGAGAAAGGAAACCCTGGCCCCCGTCAGATTGTAGGACTTGGACAGCGAGTAAAACTCAGCTCCCACCTCCATCGCTCCGGGAAGTGACAGGAATGATATACCCTTTCTGCCGTCAAATATGATATCCGAATATGCATTATCATGAAGCACCAGCACCTGATACTTCTTCGCCCAGGCTATGAGATCCTTATAAAAATCATAAGGAGCCGCCGTACAGACGGGATTGAGCGGATAGGACACTATGATCATCTTTGCGGCCCGGGCAGTCTCTTCCGGTATATCCGCAAGATCCAGAATATAATTCTTTTCCCGGTAAAGATCATACTTTACGATCTTTGCCCCTGCCATGGCGGGGCCCATGGAAAATATGGGATAGCCCGGATCCGGCACCAGTACCACGTCTCCCGGGTTACAGAAAGGAAAAGCTACATGGGCCATACCCTCCTGAGAACCGTACACACTGGCTATGTTGGACGCCGATATCTTTACGCCGTATCTGCTTTCATATCGGTCCGTCAGCGCCTTTGTAAGCTCGGGCATATCCCCGAGGGAGTATTTATAATTCTCAGGATCTGCCGCAGCCTTTGCCACCGCTTCCCTTACATACAGTGCCGCCTCGAAATCGGGAGTGCCCACGGTAAAATCGTATACCTTTTCTCCACGCGAAAGACGCGTCTTTAACATTTCATTCAGCACCTGAAAGACTCCCTCTTCGTAGCCATCCATGCGCTGTGACAATACTATATCCATCATACTTCTCCGGCGTTTGTGCCATCCGTTTCCTTAGCCTGTGCGGCCGCTTTGGCATCCTTTGCCTTCCTTGCCTTTACTCCGATAAATCCTCCGATCACCATCACCGCCACGGAAATGATGAACAAAAGTCCATAGCTCAGAAATGAATTAAAGAATAAAACCGCATTATCCATATCCCTGTTCACCTCTCATCAAGATTCTTCGCTTTGCTCATAAATGACCAAATCGACTGTCATCCTGAGGCCTCAGCCGAAGGATCTTTTTCATGATCCGTCTTACACCACAGCAACAATTTCAATCAATTCACTCAGTCAACACAGGTAAGTCTGTGATAGCTCTTCTTTCCCTTCTTGATCACGATCTCACCGTCTGCATCAAGGTCATCCACCGTGAGTATCGCCTTTATATCGCTCACCTTATTATCATTGACGCTGACACCGCCCTGTTCTATCATCCTGCGGGCATCGGAACGATTGGTACAAAGCTTGGTATCCACCAGTACTCCCATCAGTTCCAGACCGGATTGAAGATCAGCCCTTTTAACCTCTGATGAAGGCATATTGGCGCTCTTTCCGCCTCCGGCAAAGACGGCCCTGGCAGCCTCAAGAGCCTTATCTGCCTCCTCTTTTCCATGAACTATCTTTGTGATCTCATAAGCCAGCACTTCCTTGGCTTCATTGATCTTTTCATCCTTATATGCCCCCAGGCGTCTCACCTCATCCATGGGCAGGAAGGTCAGGAGTCCCAGACACTCCTCCACCTTAACGTCCTCAATATTTCTCCAATACTGGAAGAACTCATAAGGCGATGTCCTCTTGGGATCAAGAAATACAGCTCCCTTGAGAGTCTTACCCATCTTAACGCCGTCAGAAGTGGTGAGCAGCTTAAAGGTAAGTCCGTAAGCCTCTGCCTGATCCTTACGCCTTACAAGCTCCACTCCTCCTATGATATTGGACCACTGATCATTTCCTCCCAGCTCCATCTTACAGTCATACATCTGATGAAGCTTATAAAAGTCATAGGACTGCATCAGCATATAGTTAAACTCAAAGAAGGTAAGGCCCTTCTCCATACGGTTTTTATAGCACTCAGCGGTAAGCATCCTGTTTACGGAAAAATGAATGCCTATCTCTCTCAAAAACTCCACATAATTTATATCCAGCAGCCAGTCTGCATTATTGGCCAGTATGGCGTTATCACCCGTAAAATCAATATACCTTGAAAGCTGCTCCTTGAACCTTTCCACATTGGCATCGATCATTTCCTTCGTCATCATGGGTCTGGCGTCGGTCTTAAAGGAAGGATCGCCCACCATGGTGGTACCGCCGCCCATAAGGGCTATGGGTCTGTGGCCGGCCTTTTGCATATGCATCATGGCCATGACTGTAAGGAAATGGCCTGCGGTCAGGGAATCAGCGGTGGCGTCAAAGCCTATATAAAAGGTAACCCTCTCCTTTCCCAGCAGTTCACGCACCTTGTCAGGATCGGTACACTGCTCAATGAATCCGCGCTCCTTGAGCACATCATAAACATTATACTTAATCTCACTCACTGTACAAAACCTCCGAATCCAATTTTTCAATGGGGAAAGTATGATCCCGGATCATTATAACACATCCCCAACGCGTAAGAAAGGGAGAGGAAAACCTCTCCCTCGCTCACCTATGTTAACACATAACCTCCCTTAATGCAAAGCATTTCTTAATATGTGCAAAGCATTCGACTTTAATAAGCCACAAAAACAAACGGCTTAATTAGTGAACATGAATGCAGTGGTAAGTCTGTAACCCGTACCCGTCTGACTGACGTAGGTATATATGCCGATCTTGGTGAAATTCGTATGCACCATATTCGCATAATGTGTGGGACTTGCCTTTAGATTCTCAAACATCAGAGACTCCGCAGCCTCCTGTTCGGACTGTGTAAAAGTGAAAGTCCCGTACTGAACATATGACAGATTCTCTCCACGCCACTTATTGGACGGAAGCATCGATATTCCCTGAGTACCGTTGGGCCTGGTGTGGGACCAGGTGGTGGAAGCCTCCTGAGCTCTGACCTTAGCTACTCCCACAAGTCCCGAATCCATACTCAAAGATCCGAGTCCCTTTGAAGCCCTTAGTGCATTTATATCACTCAAAAATCTGGAATTGACCACGCCCGTATCCTCAGCGCTAACCGATAATACGGAAAAAGGCGTCCACATGGCCAAAACCAGCGTCAATATGATAATATGGGCTGTCCTTATTAATCTCTTCATTAACCTAAGTGTATATAGATATTAACAAAAGCCCTTGTAGGACCACAAGAGCTTTAGATGCATGATAACGGATAAATCCGGCAACTGGCTGCCCGTCCAAAAGGGGAGGGCCCTATAGCTTTGCGTCCTTATTTTACAATAAGTTTGCCTCTCATATTCGACTTTTAAAGTTCTCTACCAAAGAGCATTTTACACTATATGTTACAATTCGTCAATAGAAATTAATAAATATTGTGTATCTGTTACTCCGGACGGGTCCATTATCATGAACCCGCCCGGAACATTTTTTAATACCTGCGACGTCTGGTAACTGCGATGATGGTAACCAGTATAATGAGTGCCAGACCTGCCATCAACAGGTAGAATCTCGGACTGAGATCATCACCGGTAAGAGGTGCTGCGATATCACCCAAAACTCCGCTTTCGGGAGCTGCTATTGCACCCAGAACTCCGCTTGCCGCATCCAGAATGGTAGTGGGTGTGCTTGCCTCAGGTGTATATGTAGCCACCGTACCATCGGGCATACGTGTGGGAGTAGCTGACTCTGTAGATCCGCTGTCCCTTGTGCTGTCGGCGTCCCTGGTCTTCTTTTTCTTATGCTTCTTACTCTTATGCGACGTCGTCTTCTTTGAGCTCGATGTACTTCCTGAAGTCTCCTTATCATCCTTAACGGAGCTGCTGGAGCTGGTCTTGTCTGTCGCGCTTGAAGAGGATGAGCTGTCCTTCTCGGAAGAAGATGAACTGCTCTCCTTTACGCTTGATGAAGATGAGGTCTCCTTCTCGCTTGAAGATGAACTGCTCTCCTTCTCACTTGATGAGGATGAGGTGCTCTTTTCTTCTTCGCTTGATGAGGATGAGCTTTCCTTACGCTCTGAAGAAGATGAACTGCTCTCCTTTACGCTTGATGAAGATGAGGTCTCCTTCTCACTTGATGAAGATGAGGTCTTCATCTCACTGGATGAGCTGCTTGCAGGCTTCTCTGCCTCGCTTGAGGATGAACTGCTCTTCTTCTCGCTTGAAGATGATGTAGCCTTCTCACTGGATGAACTGCTCTCCTTTACGCTTGAAGATGATGTCTTCTTCTCGCTTGAGGATGAAGTCTCCTTCTCGCTGGATGAAGATGATGTCTCTTTCTCACTTGATGAAGATGATGTCTCTTTCTCACTTGATGAAGATGATGTCTCTTTCTCACTTGATGAAGAAGATGTCTCTTTCTCACTTGATGAAGAAGATGTCTCTTTCTCACTTGATGAAGAAGATGTCTCTTTCTCTGATGAGGATGAACTGCTCTCCTTTACGCTTGATGATGAGCTTTCCTTCTCAGAGGATGAACTGCTTGCGGGCTTCTCCACTTCACTTGAGGATGAAGATGTCTCCTTCTCACTGGATGAGGATGAAGTCTCCTTCTCACTGGATGATGAACTGCTCTCCTTCTCACTTGATGAAGATGATGACTTTTTCTCGCTTGAAGATGATGAACTCTTCTTGTTTTCTACATTAACTTCCTGAGTGGTATCATCTGCTGCCACCACTTCAATACCCTGGGTGGAAGACTCTGTGATGGTATATCCTACGGGAACACCGGTCTCCATAATGACATACTTGCCATATACCACATCCGTAAACTCGGCAATACCGTTTTCATCAGCTGTAGCCTTAGCCACCTCATACAACAGATCCCTGTCAAATACGAAGGATGCGATAGCCTGACTTATCTGCTGTCCCAGTGATACATCCGTAGGCTTTTCGGTATTGTAAAGGGTGAAGATCGCACCTTCAAGAGGATTTCCCTCATCGTCAACCTTCTTTATGATGATATGTCCGAGCTTCTTCTCGTCATAAACCGTAACCTCGGCATCCTTGCCCTTTTCGTCAGCGACTACCTTATATGCGGTCTTGTCGTCAAGCTCATAACCGAAAGGTGCCTCAACTTCCAGGAAGTAATAGTTGCCATACTCAACTGTATACTCGGCTTCGCCGAGAACATCGGTCACAACCTGGCCTACATAAGTATCCTTGGTATTCTTTGTAAGATCGGGAGCAGAGCCGTTCATCTTATAGATATTGAACTTGGCACCGGAAAGCTCCGTCTTCTTATCATCGGCATCCAGCTTCTTAACCTTGATCTTGGTAGTCAGCTTATAATCCTTGATAGGACCGTCCTGAGATGATCTGGTAAACGCCACATCCGTGCTATTGGGGCCTATGGTAAATGACTTGGTAACTGCGTCATAACCGTAAGGAGCAGTCTCAACCAGTGTATAATCGCCCCACTCAAGACCGTCATACCTGGCAACACCTTTTTCATCGGTCACGATCTCAGCCACATCTGCAGGGAGCTTGATAAAGTTAAAGTAGCTCTTCACTCCCTTAATGGTGAACTTAACGCCCTCCATGGGTACATAGTCGGAAGTGGTGCAGTCAAACTTCTCGATGGTAATGCTGCCTTTGCTTCTCTGATCGTAGATGGTTCCGTTGCCGTCATCACCCTGAAGCACAATAGTCGTGGCATTATCCTTGGTTCTGTCCACTACAAACTGATATGTATTGCTATTCAGTTCATATCCCTCGGGAGCCTTGGTTTCCTTTACATAGTAGCGGCCTTCGGGGATGAACTCGCATACAACGTCACCGTTCTCGTTTGAAGTTACGGTTGAGAATGCCTCGTCGGCATCCATATCCCAGATCACAAACTCGGCGCCGCTGACAGGAGTCTTCTTATCCTCTCCGTCCACCTTGGTAAACTTAAGGCTTGCATAATACTTATTATTCTCTACACTGAGACTCTTCTCTGTAGTCTCATCATTCAGCTCAAAGCCTATGACTGCCTTACCGGTATATCCCTTAGGAGCATCCGTCTCTTCAAGGATGTAAGAACCAAGAGGAAGATCGGAAACCTTAAGTGCTCCGTTACTGTCACAAGACAGCTTAACCTCATCCCTGACAGAAGCGTCATAAACATATGCTCCGTCTGCTCCGCTGACGCCTACCGCGCTGTCATCACTTCTCTTCAGTACAAACTGTGCGCCGGGGAGATTCTTACCGTTCTCATCTACCTTCTGAACCTTAAGTGATCCCTTGAGCTTTGTATTGCTCATCTCGATCTTACCGGAAAGCTCCTTATTGGAGATGGTGGCAGAAGCACTCTTAGCACTGTCTCCGGAAGGCTTTACAAAGCCGGGAGCCTGCTTAACTTCCACAAAATGATAGGTTCCGAAAGGAAGGCTGTTCACATATACCTTGCCATCGGCATCAGTGGTATATACCGTATCATCATAAAGTTTATTATCCTTATACAGCTGGAACTGTGCGCCCTTTACGGGTGTGCCGTCGTCAGCACTCTTAACCAGGGTGATATCACCTCTTACAACCCTGTTCTCAATGGTAACGGTCGCATCCATATATTCAGGCTTCACATGGATCCTGTCGCTCGAGTACTTTACAGCATAAGGGAAGCTGTCTGACAGAGCCGTGCCTGATGCATCCTCCACCTCGACGATCTGGTATACACCCTCATCAAGATCACTGATGGGTACGCTGTTACCGGCCGTAATGCTGAAGACATTACCATTGGTGCGGGGATTAACAACGATATCACCCGTATCGACATTCTTCACCATGAAGTAGAAGGTGCCGCCGTTAACCTGGGTAGAACCGTCATATACTATCTTGGTAACTTCCAGAGAACCCTTAGGCTTTACGATCTCCTCATACTTATTTACTATGGTAACCTCAGCTTCGGCATCCTCGGCATCGCCCAGATCAAAGGAGGTCACGCCGTCGGGAGCATTGCTTCCGTATACGTAGCGGTATTCATCCTCTACTCCCTCGGGAAGCTTGGTCTCCAGAATGTAATATGTCTTGCCTGCGGGAAGTCCGGTTATCTTAAGTGTACCATCATAAGTGATAAGTGTGGATACCAGGCCATCCTGGGCATACACATAGGAAGTACCGTTTGTATTAAATGAAAGCTTTGTCTTTAACGCCTTATCCGAATATACCTCGAATTCAGCTCCGTCCAGAGACTTGCCGTTATCATCTACCTTATTAAGGATAACCTTGGTCTCCTTCTCTTCTTCCTCTTCCTCACCGCCGACTACGATGCTGAGCTCGCCGTTAGCGCTGGTCAGATCGGACATAAAGGAAAGTGCATGAAGCTCCTGGCCGCCTGCTACGGGAATCCTTCTGGCGATCAGGCTGCCGGCAACGCCGCCCTCCTGCTTGATCTCAGCATTGGGGATAAGGATAACGCCAACGCCTCTGCTGAGGGTTGCTTCGCCATCAAAGGCATGATAATTGCCCTCTTCGTCTCTTGTCACTACGTTTATGATCTGTCTGGCTCCCCAGTAAGGGAAGGTGGTATCTGTCTGAGGAACCTGATATGCCGCACCGTGATCCCTGGCCTTATCATTTACAAGGCTGTAGAAATCAAGGGATGTGGTTCCTTCGGGAACGATCACGTTTATAACCGCGAATTCATGATCGCCCATGTCGATGCCCGACTCGTTTGCATTGTTAGGCAAAGCCTTCTCGGTGGTATCAAAATTATAAACCACCACATCATCACTGGTCTTGCTGTTGGCAAGCTTCACGGAGAAATCAGCCAGTGAATCAAGCTCGCTGCTGATATTTATCCTGGGATATGAAGCATCTGCACCGTAAGACTTGATGATGCGTATCTTTTTCTCATTGTTATGCTGAGGCTGTACAGTGACCAGTCTGGTAAGAGTGTCATATACGTCACTGTTTCCTGCCACTGCGAAACCCGAATTGTTAAATCCACCGTTTCCGTCATACTCTAAGGAATCCTGGAAATAATTGACATTGTCGCCATAAGGATTGGTCACGGTGATGGGATCGGAGAACTTGATGCTCATTCCGTCGGAATCCACGCCATCCTTCTCGTACTCGCTGCCTTCATATTTCACATATGACTTATAAGTACCTGCGGGTACATAAAAGCCTGCATAAGCCACACCATTGTCATTAGTAGTAAGCTCGCCCGACATGTAATCTACCTTGCCGTCCGTGCTACGTACGCCAAGATAAACTTTTCTGCCCTTAACAGGCTTATGATTCTCGTCATAGATGGTCTCTTTGACAAAAATGGAATTACCCATCAGCTTATTACGGCGGCTGAAATTACCGTTCTCATCAACGGATGCCAGATAGCCCTGCTGCTGATCCATCCACAGTCCGACCAGATGTCCCAGATATGCATCATTGGCGGCTATGGTACCCTCGGTATGTCCGCCTACGTGTATATACTCGGTAAAGTAACTGAACTTTCCGGCTGTACTCAGTGCACTCTTAATGGAAGAGAAAGAAATAGGAGTCTTATTGGCATCATCCTCGGCAGCCTTTAAAACCTCTTCCTCATAGTCAAAAGGAACGACCTCTTCTTCCTGAAGCTGCTCCTCGGGCTCAGTCTCGACCTGAACCTCTTCCTCCTGTACGTCTTCCTCCACGCCGGATACTTCCTCATGAGCCACGTCGGCAGCTGCAACTGCCTCATACTCGGAATCATCTCCGGCACCTTCTGCAGTAGCTGCCGCTTCACCTGCCGCAACCGTCAGGTCATCATCCGAAGAATCATCGGATGCCTCGGGTACATCAGCCGTGTCAGCTGCAGGATCTGCCGCTGCGGGATCTGCCACATAATCAGTCTCGCCGGCTGCAGGATTGACTGCAGGGTCTGCTGCGGGATCTGCTGCGGGGTCTGCTGCAGGATCTGCTGTCGCGGGATCTGCCACATCACCGGTTTCTCCGGCTGCGGGATCTGCTGCGGGATCTGCTGCAGGATCTGCTGCAGGCTCAGCCACATCGCCGCCCTCATCAGGCGATGATGAGTCTTCGGATGAATCCGAGCTGTCATCTGAAGTATCATCCGCCTCATCGGAATCCTCTTTCTCCTTCTCGTCCTCATCATCTTCAGCCCCTTCGGACTCCTCCTCGGAATCCTCGCCTGCGTAGAGCCTTGACACATCAGTGATACTGCTGATGGCTCCGCCTGCATTGGCCACGAGCAAAGCAGCAAGAACAAGCAGCACAAGTGCTACTTTTACCTGTCTCTTTGCCCAGAGTCGTTTCATAACCTCAAATAAATTCTTCATAGTATCCTCTTCCCTCTTCTTTGCAGGTTATCTGGTTACAACTTTGTCTCTTAGTATGCCATGCACAACAAGTCTTTTTTTATTTGCTCCACTGCCCGAGCAGGTAGCCAGGGTCAGTGTGGAGTGCTCTGTATCCGGCTTTACGCCGCAATCTGCCGCGCTTTCCTCAAGCGCCATCTGCTGATATTCTTCATATTCCTTCTCAGTTTCACACAGGAAGAATGTGTGCGAATCTGGATCCGCTATATAATAGGAATAAATCTCATATCTGCATGCATTTTCGGGGGTATAATAATAGAATTCGCGATTCTTCTCAAAAGTCCCCTCTTCCCTTATGTATTTCTTAAGCGAACCGAACATGGAACCGTTTTTCATGTTATGTCCGAAAAGAAACGTGTTAAACTCAGTCATGTCGGCCGAAGATAAACTCTCCAGAAAGATACATCCTCCTGAGTTTTCTTCTTTTTCAAAGGTGTGATGGAGATAAAACTCATCATCCTCACCCTGCACCACCGGATAGCTGATATCCAGTCCCGGAAGATAAATCCAGCCAGTCAGCTCGTCATTCTTTCCGGACAAGCCCTCAAAATCCACTTCCAGCTGAGGTATCCCGGCTTCTCTAAGCCTCTGTGCCAGGTCCTTATCCTCGCCCCGGACACCTTCGGCGGCATATTCCGAAAGCCTGGAATATTCTTCGGCTCCCTTTTCGTATTCACGGTTTTGTATGAAATAGATCACCAGAAATACCACTATAGATACGGCCAAAAGCACCTCTATTATTCCTATGATCACATTTTTCATCAAAATCTACCGAAAACACAGACAAAAACGGTTTTTTTACAAAAATCCAACATTTGCTTAAAATTACCTACTATGAGTAGTTTACCATACGTTCACAATTTGTTCAATATTTTTATGAAAAAATTTTACATTTTATCAGATTTTTTTCCAGACCCCCTCCGTAAGGAAGGTTCTGCACCGTTCTATGGCCCTGTCGGTGATCTCTTCATCGTATCCCATCAATATCAGAAGCTTGATGGCGTTACGGCTTTTTGCAAATCCGCTCATAAGCTTGTACCCGAAGCTGATATCACCGGATCCGGTGTCCACATCCTCGGAAAAATGATAGTTGTCAAAGGAATCCTCCAAAAGTCCGGCCAGCTCCAGATCGTGGGTAGCCGCAAAACAAAGACTCCTTTTTGACAGCTGTAAAAGGATCTCCGTCGAAGCCGCCACTCTTTCCGCAGTATTGGTGCCCCGCAGCACCTCGTCTATCACACAAAGAAGCGGCACATCCTGACGGGAAAGGTCCATGATCCTCTTAAGGCTCTTTATCTCAGCCATATAATATGAATCCCCGGCCAGCACATCATCCGAAACGGCCATGGATGTGGCAGTCACAAAGAAGGGCGCCTCATATGATGCCGCGCACACCGTATATATGGTCTGTCCCATCAATGCCCCCAGAGCAACCGATCTCAAATAAGTAGACTTACCCGAAGCATTCGACCCGGTCAGCAGTACGCATTTTGAAAAATCCGCATCGTTTTCCACGCAGGCTTTGACAAGGGGATGATACAGGCCCTCAGCCTTATAATACAGTCCCTCCTTACCCGCACCGGTAAATTGGGGACGGCACCATTTCACCAGAGATTTACGGTATGAAGCCAGCGCCACGCAGGCATCCAGTTCTCCGGCGCTTTCTGAAAGAGCCATTATATCGTCTTTTTTCCGGGTAACCTCCCCCAGCATGGTATAAAACCTTAAAAGGTCCAGATGAAGATACATGCGGAAATAATCAAGCACCACATCAGTCAGGTTACCCGTACCGCTCCTGCCGCTCACCAAGAGGAAGGACCCTCTCTTTAAGGAAGCGATCTTATCGCACAGACTGTTCATCCCCGCTATCCTCTGCCCTGCCACATTATCTCCGGACAGTTTTGCCAGATGACGGACGCTGTCGATGAGCCTTATCACCGAGATGATGCAGCGGGCGTAACCCTCTATGCGTCTTTGTCTGTAAAAGTACACACACAGATTGATAAAAAGTACGATAAAGAAGGCAAAGAACCCGGCCATGGGATTGACAAAGATCAGCACCACGCTCCCTATACCCGCCAGAAAGCACAAGAATTCCGTAAATATCATCCGGCCCAGCTTAGTCCTGCCCTTAAGGATTTCAAGTTCCGAAATACAGTCGCTAAGCGGCATCACATCCTCTCTTCCTATATCGGAAAGATATAGCGACAGCTGAGCAGCCACGTCCGGATTATCATAAAGAAAGCTTACCAGTTCATCTCTTTCCTTAAGAGGTGCTTCTTCAAACTCCGGGGAACGCAGTATGTCATAGAGGACCTCTTCTCCGTAAAAGGTCCTGCAGACATTTATCTTCTTATACAAAGCTTTCAGGTTCAGATCCTTAAACGTGATATCATCTATCACATTTTCTCTTTTCTTAGAGCCGTGATAGTGCGTGACCCTGTCCATGCGAAGAGGACTCATCTCATTGGGCTCGTATGCGCCAAACCTGTCGGTCATCTCCTGCAGAAATTTTTTTCTTCTTTTCTTTTCGTCAAGGACCGTCTTTATGGCCGCAGCCACTATGATCAGCCCCAGTATAATAAGAAATTCTTTCATTTAAGTCTGTCTGTTATCTCCTGTGCTTTTTCGTATATCTTTTCTATGTCCTCGCCCACATAAAACTCTCCGTCACTGTATTTTATGACGCCGTTTATCATGGTCATTTTCACATTATCCTTGGAGCCTGCGTACACCAGGTTCTTAAGGATATTGTTCACCGGCTGCATATTGGGCTTCTTAAGGTCTATCATTATGATGTCCGCCTTTTTACCCTCGGCCAGTATGTCGCAGTCCTTAAGATTCATCACCCTTGCGCCCCCCACGGTAGCCATATGAAGGACCTTTGCCGCATCAAGGGCCGCTGCATCGCTCTGCCTTATCTTTGCATAGGCTTCCGTCAGGAACATCTCCCTGAACATATCCAGACAGTTGTTTGAAGCGGGGCCATCCGTACCTATACCCATTTCAATACCGGCTTCCAGGAAAGGTGTGACATCCAGCATACCCGAGGCCAGTTTCGCATTGGAGGCAGGGTTGGTCACTATCCCCATCTTCCTCTTTTTAAAAATCTCCACATCCTCATCGCTAAGGTATACGCAGTGATATCCGCCGCCGCCGTAGTCAAATATTCCCAGAGAATCCAGATACTGTGTCGGAGTGAGGCCGTCATGCTTTTGCTTACAGGACTCCACCTCCGACTTTGTCTCGGAATTGTGACACCACACGGGCGCCTCATATTTGTGTGCCAGAGCGGCCACATCCTTAAGAAGAGCTTCGCTGCAGGTATATTCGGCATGGAATCCGGGAATAAAGCTGTTAAACTCATCCTTTTTATTTAACCTCAAGTACCAGTCCTCCATCTGCTCAACGGACTGTGAAAAATCATTAAGGCCTCCTGTCTGCACACACCTCATTCCCATTTCACCGAAAGCATCTGCGATCGAATCCGGAGTGAGATACATCTCAAACACGGCGGTAATTCCGGAAGTAAGGTATTCCAGTATAGCCACCTTTGACAGATGATATATATCCTCCTTCGTAAGCTTTGCCTCCCTGGGGAAGACCGCATCATTAAGCCATGATCCAAGAGGCAGATCATCGGCAAGGGAACGCAGGAATACCATTGCGGAATGGGTATGGGCATTCTTAAAGCCCGGCATCAGCAGATTCCCGTTCACATTGATCTGACGGTCGAAATCACTTGGTTCGTGTTTATGAGGCCCCACATACTGTATGTGATCATCCTTCACAAAAATCTCGCCGTCAATGATCTCTTCACCATCCTTCATGGTCAGTATCTTTGCATTGTAAAATCTTGTTCTCATAATATACTCCCTATACTTTCCGTAAACGGAGGATAAAGTATCCCCCTGTCCGTAATGATCGCGCTGATCAGTTCATGATCCGTCACGTCAAAAGCGGGATTATAACACTTAACCGATGCGGGAGCCATGGGGTTCACATAGAACTTTGATCTGATCTCATCCGGATCCCTCTCCTCTATCACTATGTCATCTCCGCTTTTGCAATTAATGTCTATGGAGCTTACGGGGCCCAGCACATAAAAGGGGATCCCGTAATGCTTTGCCATGATGGCCACCTGGGACGTACCTATCTTATTTGCGGTGTCACCGTTTGCCGCCACCCGGTCACAACCCACGAAACAGCAGTCTATCTTACCCTGTTTCATCACCATGGAAGCCATGTTGTCACAGATCAAGGTCACATCCACCCCTGCCTGATCCAGTTCATAGGATGTGAGCCTGGCGCCCTGCAGCAAAGGCCTTGTCTCATCCGCAAAAACCCTTAAGATAAACCCTCTTTCATGACCTAAAAGAATGGGGCCCAGGGCCGTCCCATATCTGGAAGTGGCTAAAGGACCTGCATTACAATGAGTCAGTATGCCGAAGCCGTCCTTTATAAGAGACAGTCCGTACTCTGCTATCTTAAGGCACATGGATATGTCCTCTTCATGGATCTTTACGGCTTCATCCCTTAAAGCTGACACTATCCTCTCCACCGGTACGTCTTCACCGGTTAAAGACGATGCCTTCTTCATCATGCGATTAATGGCGTAACTTAAGTTTACCGCAGTGGGTCTTGATGAATTGAGATATTTCGTCTCCTTTGACAGTTCTTCAAGCCAGGAATTCTTATCCTGCCCGAATTTTTGGGCCAAAGCCCTTGCCCTCACAAAGGTACAGTATCCCGCAAATATGCCTATGCAGGGAGCCCCTCTTACCTCAAGCAGATATATGGCGTCATACATTCTCTTTAGATCGTCGGTTTCGATAAACTCCCTCTTAAGGGGAAGGGCGCTCTGATCCAGAAAGACCACGGCGCTCTCATCTTCACTCAGTCTCACATGATCGCTTTCCTTATATATCATTTTGCTGCTCCGATCTTTTCTATGGTACCCGTGATGAGAGCCTTGAATTTGGGCGCGGCCTCTGCGGCAGCAGCCTGTACCTCGTCATGGGTTAATGGCGTCTTCTGTATGCCCGCTGCCATATTGCAGACACAGGATACACAGCCTATCTTCCTTCCCATGTGATTTGCGCAGATTGCTTCCACCACGGTGCTCATGCCCACGGCGTCTGCCCCCAGGCTTTTAAGCATCTGTATCTCGGCGGGAGACTCAAAGGAAGGTCCCGTCAGCTGGGCGTACACGCCCTCCTTTATATCTATGGACAGTTCCCGGGCGGTATCCTTGAGCATCTGCCTTAAATCCTCATCATACACATGGGACATATCCGGGAATCTGGTTCCCAGTTCTTCAATGTTCGGCCCGATCAGGGGATTGGGGACAAAACAGGATATATGATCCTTAAGTATCATAAAGTCTCCCGCCTTGAAACCTGGATTTATGCCGCCGGAAGCATTGGTCAAAAGCACAGTCTTCGCACCCATAAGGCACATGAGCCTCACTCCCATCACCACATCCGAAATGGGATATCCCTCATAATAGTGCACTCTTCCCTTCATGCACACCACCTTGACATCGCCCACATATCCGAAGACAAAACAACCGGCGTGGCCGGGTACCGTGGAAACGGGAAAGTCCTTTATATCACCATAGTCCACCACGCACTCCTGTCTGATCCCGTCTGCATAATCTCCCAGTCCGGATCCCAGTACCAGTGCCACCTCAGGCACAAAGTCGGTGCGCGACCTCACATCGGCCATGCAGGATTTCAATTTCTCATAAATCTCGCTCATATCTGTCTCCTCCTCTTAATATTCTTTAATAACATAACTTATCTATCAAATGACATTATAAAAACTCATCCCATGCTCACTCTTATAATAGCTATAAGGGCCAGATGCAAAGGATAGTAAGCATAATAGAAATACTTATATTTTATGTTTCCCCTCTTCCCGTTATAAAAAAATACCGGAAGAAGAGCCGCAAACGCTCCCAGTTCATTTTTGTTGTAAAGATAAAGCACTATACAACCCAGAAAGACGGCCAGCACATTTGTCTGTTTCGCATAAAACGGATCCTTAAAAGCCATCTTTACCGCCAGCATCACGAAAAAGGCCAGCACTCCTCCGTACTTGTAATCACATTTTATGAGATAAGCCACCCAGGATGCCGCCGCTGTCAGAAAGAGTACCAGGTCATATCTTAAGGCGTCGGATGCCGGCAAAACGGCGCATACATTTATCACCCCGAAGGTTAAAAGGGTGCATAAAAACAATGTGAAATATACATTCTGATGCTTTATGTCAAAGTTTTTCCCGAAAAGTGCCAGATCAAAAAAGAAATCCGATACAAAGGCAAAGATCAGAAGATCCCTTATATATCTCAATATACTGCTGGTGTGGATCACACCCTCCACCATCAGAAACAAAAAGATGGGAAAAGCAATCCTTCCGACAAACCTCAGCACATCATAAAGTTCCGAATATGCGGGATCGTTCTTCGCCATTATCTTGATCACTCCCGCCCCCAGATGGTCCAGCAGCATCGTGATCATCGCTATCCATTTCAGCTTTTTTGCGTCCATATTTCCAAAAACTCACCCACCAGCTCCATAGCCCTGTCGTAGTCATACAACTCACAGGCTCTGTTGATGCCGCTGATAAAGCTGTTGATCTCCTCTCCGTAATTATGTTCCTTAAGACGTGCCAGTTCTTCCTCCAGCTGCATCATCATGAATCCGTCCAGATATTCCTTAAGCCTTCTCATATCATCTATGTCGAACTCTTCCAGCGGAAGATCCTTTTTCTGACTGTTTTCTCTGAAGGCATCCTTTGATATGAGATATTCCTTTATCTCATCCAGCACATCCCGATACAGGTTCAGAGCCTTGTCCAAATGAGATGTGATAAAGCTTATATCCTTTTCCTTTGCCGCCATTTCCAGCTGTCTGTACGCCTCGGATACGGTCATGGCTCCGACGCCGGCTGATGAACCCTTCACAGCATGCACGCTTATCTCAAAGAGATCCCAGGTCTGATCCGCATACTGACGGAGTATCCCGTCCATCCTGTCCTGTCCTTCAAAGTAATATGTATTGAGTATATCATGATAAGCCTTTTCGTCTCCACCGGTGTGTACCAGTCCCTTTTTCACCGACAGCAAAGGCTCATCGGACGCCTCCTTCTTTTTATCATCGAGACTTTCCTTAAGCAGCCTTTGCGGCAGATAAGTCTTGATGACATTTTCCAGAGGGCCGCTCCTTACCGGCTTGGAAAGGATATCCTGAAAGCCCTTTGCGGTCAGATTCTCCTTCATCTCCATACCCAGTGTGGAACTCATGCAGATCACCGGAGTATTGACACACCTTCCGCCGGGCAGATCCCTTATCATCTCCAGCGTGGAGATACCGTCCATTCCCGGCATGGACTGATTCAGCAGGATCAGGTCAAAGGAATGGAGCATACACTTGTCAAGAGCCTCTCTGCCGCTCACTGCCAGAGTGGGCCTGACCTCATATTTTGCCATGAAGGATGAGAGCATATGCAGATCCATCATGCTGTTGTCCACCAGAAGTATGGAAGCATCGGGAGCCACAAAGCTCTTCTGGTCTATGGTAGACAGATAATCCACACTCTTCCAGGTATCGAAAAAGGCCTCAGACAGATTCAGTACGTTTATGGGGAGTCTCAGGATACGCATCTTCGAGAAATCACCAAATTTATGCCTGTAATCCGTAAGCACATAAGTCTTATCCTCATACCCGTATTCAGTGAGGATCCCATTCACCTTATCCATCAGCATGTCATAGACAAAAATATGGGAATACTTATTATCCTTGAGCATGCTTTCAAGAGCTGCAGGCGTATTTACCAGATCCGGCACCAGGGAAAAATTACCCAGAAGCTGTACGCACTGATTGCTCCTTAAGTCATCCGGCGAGCACACCAGCACCTTAGTGTCATCCGCCACCGTCACCTGTACTATGGGCGTCTTTTCCACCATATATACTTCAAGATCAAAGGTGGTGGCCGTACCTATGCCGTCGATACTGTCTATGGAAATATTACCGTTCATCAGACGCAGTATGGATCTGCATATCGTCAGCTCCAGCCCCGCGGACTTAAGCTGTGAATACTTTCTGGAATCATAGATCTCAAAACTGTTAAAGATGGCCTTTTGCTCGTCATCCGTAAAGCCTTCGCCGGTATCGGCTATCCGCACAAATATCCTGACGCTGTTTTTGTCCCCGTTGATCCTGTATCCCACATCCATGATGATACGCCCGTCCTGGGTATTTCGTATACAGTTGTTCAATATGTACTTAAATACACTCCTTATACGCGATACATCACCATAGAGCACATCAGGTATCCCCGGATCGATATTAGTGTAAAGGGACACATTTTTATCCGACAGTTCCATGCTGACCGTATAGATCAGATCCTTAAGGAAGGACCCGAAATGAAACTGCTCCTTTTCCTGAGTGATGCTCTTTGATTCAAAGGCAGCATAAGAGAGCACATTATTTATCATGCTAAGGAGCGAAAAGGAAGACTTCTTTATCATGGAGACGTCCATTTTTACCGTCTCATCATCTGATTCCCGCTCCAGGGTATTGGCCATGGCCAGGATCACATTCATAGGAGTCTTCAGTTCCATGGTGGTATTGGCCAGGAATTTGCTCTTCACCTTTCCGTTCAGCTCGATGAGGCGTTTTGATTCCTCTATGCTCTCACTGATACGCCTGAAAAAGCTCCCGTATACCGCTGCCACCATTGCCGCCAGAACTGCAGTCCCCATAAATCCGTACAGCATCTGCTTTTCCATGCCCAGGGTGATCTTTGAGGTATCGACACAGTTGGGATAATAATATACAAAGCCTATGACAAACACATACCATATAGAGGAGAGGATGGCGCCGAGCAAAAGCCCTGCCCCCTCCAGCAATGCGAACATGATAATGAATCCACCCACCAGGAAAAAGGGCGTGCCGCTGTATACCCCGCCGCTGAACACAAAAAACGCGGGCATGAAAACAAACTGGGTGATATATGCAAATATCATCACGGGAGCATTATAATTCTCCGTCATGCGCACGATGATCCAGATCAGAGCAGCAAAAACCATAAAAGCCACCAGCAGCGTGAGGAAGACACTGCCATCCTCACTGCCTGATGTGTTAAATAAAAAAATGGTCACGCAGTTCATGATTTCTATGTACGTTATGATCGCATCCAGCATTCTGATACGGACAGGATCATTATGGCTATTCAGTTTGACACCTTCATTCCTCATCATACCAAATCATCATCCCAAAGAGCACCGGAAAGATCAAACGGAAAGATCAGACGGAACGATATCAGCCTGATCCAGATGTCTTATGAGACATTTTTCCAGTTTGTCCACGCTTATGGGCTTTGTGATATAATCGCTGAAGCCTTCATCCAGCAGCATCTGTCTGACACCGCTCACAGCATTGGCCGTAAGCGCTATCACGGGCACTTTTTTTGCCCAGTCCCTGTCCATGGTTCTTATATTCTTAAGTGTGTCCACGCCGTCCATTTCCGGCATCATATAATCCAAAAAGATGATGTCTGCCTGCTGGTGCTCCAGCCTGTTGAGGCACTCTCTTCCCCCTGATGCCGTGAGCACTTCCATTTTGTATTTTGACAGAAGGGATGAAACCACGTGAAGATTGGTCAGATTGTCATCTACGGCCATCACCCTCACGCCGGGACAGGTAAAGGAACTCTTCATGCTCACGTTGCGAAGTGAAAAATGCTCCCCGCCAAAAAGGGCAGCCTTTACGTTTGTATAAAATGCCGGTCTGAGCATCAGTTTTCCCATGATACCGTACTCGCCGTCGTCGTCCAGATCCGTCATTATGATCACATTGATCCTGCCCCTGTGGTCGCGCAGCAGTCTTCTGACATATTCATAATTACCGGCTGCGATAAAAACATGGCTGTATTTTTCTTCGTCATATTTTTTTCTGAATTCTTCCGCGCTGGATACAAACTCGGCCTCAGCCTTACACTGACCAAGGGCATGGACCAGCATATCAGAACACTCCCGGTTCTTTTCATAGACCAGAGCCCTGACTTTACCCAAAGGCTCTGCCTTTACAGAGTCCGTGACCTCGGACAGTTTCTGTGAAAGACAAAAATATATGCGGTTGCCCTTTGTGGCATTGCTTTCAATGAACAGCCTTCCCTTCATTATCTCCACAATCTTTTTACAAAAAGAAAGGGCTATATAGGTACGCTCCCTGGTCTGTCCGGACTGCGTCCCCACCTGATCGCTGTCAAATATCCTGTTCTTTTCCTCCTCGGAAATGGGCTCGCCGGAATCCTCCACCTCGAAACGAAGATCTGCCACAGTCCCTTTGTTTTCCATCATCAGAACCCTCAGTATGACGCGGCCGTCCGCAGTCCGGCGGGCAGCATCCGTCAAAAGATAGGTGAGCATCTGTCTTAAATGCTTCACGTCTCCCAAAAGGCCTAACGGGATCGAAGGATCCACATCCGCCAGAAAGTCAAAACCCCTGCCCACCACGTTTACCGTGGTCATGTTTATCACATCATCAAGCATGTCATATATATTATATTCAGAGTTTTCTATGGAGAGCCGATCCTCTGCCTGGAAGGAAAAATCCAGAATATCCTCCATGGTGATAAGAAGGGCGTGACATGCGTTGGCGATGTTTTCAAGGGCGGCCATGGAGCCAACAGAGACATCCGAATTCATGAGGACATGGGAAGTTCCCAGTATCGCGTTCATGGGAGTGCGCATCTCATGGGATACATTTGAGATAAACACATTTTTGGCGTTATCCGCTTCCACCGCGGCCTGCTTTGCCTTATCCGCTTTACTTTTTTCCACGGCGTAAAAACGGATGCTGAGCAGTATGCAGGCTCCGGACAAAATGCCGCAGGCAACCGTGGCAAAACCGATCCTGGCATATAGAGCCATAGTATCAAGGTTACCGTAGGACATATCCCTGACCGTGGAGCACTGATAATAGATTGTAAGTGAAAAAAACAGAATGGAACCGGCGCAGGCAAAATGCATGAAGGGGTCTTTTAGCATGACCACACACAAAAGCACCGCCGGGATAAAATAGATCACTGTCGAATCCATGAGCTTGCCGCTCACCACATAGATCACGGGAAGCATCAGAACATTTACTATGAGAAGCACCACCAGGGCACATATCGTATAATGTCCCGTGGACTGTGCAAAATAGGCAATGGAGATTATGACGATCATGCCCATCACTATCCAGAATACCGGCATGATGCCATACCTGAATATCACTGCCTGCACAGCCAGCAGACAGAGCATTATGACCTGTATCACAACCCCCAGATAGAATCCTTTTACATGGGGAGGATAACTGTCGTCAAAATACTTTTTTACCAGTTCCAAATATCGCATTCAAATATACCTTAGTGCTTCATAAGCTCATTCATCGCTTCCTTTAAACCGTCCACCGTGAGCTTGTACATTGGAAGCAGGCCCTTTACAGCGGTTTCAGCCTCTCTCCAGGGAGCATTCCCCGGAGCCATCTTAGGGTTCAGCCATACGATCTTTTTATAATTCTTTTTCATGAGACAGAGCCATTCCCAGCCGGACAGTCCGCCGTTGGGTCCCCTGTAATTGCCGGTATCGGAATACAGCTCCTCCGGTGCCATGGCCGCGTCTCCGACGATTATCACCTTATAATTATTATCCAGATTTTTAAACAGCCACTCCGTCTCTATCCAGTCCCCGTTCTCACACTCGGGAGTATTGTAAAGATGGGAATAAATACAATTGTGGAAATAATATGTCTTTACGTCTTTATAATGATTGGATTTGTTCACTGACTGGAACAGCTCATTCAAAAGGGAGCTGTAAGGTATCATGGTGCCGCCGGAATCCATGAGCAGCAAAAGCTTTACCGTATTTTTGCGGGGGCGTTCATATATGATCCTCAAATACCCGCCGTTATCACAGGTAGCTTCCACAGTCTTATCCAGGGAAAATTCATCCTCCGGCAGGTCAAGCCTGGCGGAATACTGGCGAAGCCGGCGCAGAGCCGCCTGGAACTGTCTGTTATCCAGGATCCTGTCATTTCGAAAGTCCTTGAATTTACGCTCTCCTATCACCTCAAAGGCGCTCTGATATCCGGTCTGGCCGCCTATGCGGATACCGCCCAGATTACCGCCCAGGTTACCGAAGGCGGTCTTACCCATTGTTCCTATCCAGGTGGAACCGCCGTTGTGCTCGGAGTCCTGATTGGCCTTTTTCTCCTCATACTCCTCCTTGATCTGGGCGTGATCCATTTCATTTTTTTCCTGTTCATTCATGAAATGGCGCTTCATCTCATATTCGTCCGCAAACTCCTGAGTCAGGTCAGTCTTATCAAGCCACCTCAGCATCCTGTCGGTAACGTCGTCACTGTCCGACCTTATCCCCTTAAAATACTCCAGGAAAATACTGTCGAACTTATCATATTCGGTTTCATTTTTGACAAGGATCATCCGGGCCACGTAGTAAAAGTCCGTGAGGGAGCTGTTGCAAAGGTCCTTATCCAAAGCCGCCTGCAGCGTCAGCCACTCTCCCGGATTCACATCCATGCCCTTTGCCCTCAGTGTGTAGAAAAAACCGGAAAACAAATCAAAGACCGCCTTTCTTCAATACCAGCAGATCCTCATCCTTCTTGAGCAGAACTCCCATGAAAGGAAGGGTTGCCTTTATCTTATCCTCGGATATGCCCGAAAACTTAAGGGCAGTGATCCAGTCTATGAATTCGGAAGTGGAAGGCTTCTTCCTGATCTCACGCTTATCCCTGATGGAATAGAACACCTCCAGGGCGTTTTTCAGCACATTCTCCTCCAGATCGTTAAAATGTACTGCGATTATCTCCCTCATGATCTTTTCATCCGGGAAGTCGATATAATGGAAAATGCATCTTCTTAAGAATGCATCCGGAAGCTCCTTTTCCGCATTGGATGTGATGATCACTATAGGACGATGGGCCGCCTTCACCGTGCGCCCGGTCTCATGGATATAAAACTCCATGCGGTCCAGCTCCCAGAGCAGATCGTTGGGAAATTCCAGATCCGCCTTGTCTATCTCATCTATGAGCAGCACCACCTGCTCCGGTGAATCAAAAGCCTCTCCCATCTTGCCCAGTTTGATATAATGGGCGATATCATCCACACCGCTGTCGCCGAACTGGGAATCATAGAGTCTTTGCACAGTATCGTACACATACAGACCGTCCTTGGCCTTGGTGGTGGACTTTATGTTCCAGATGATCAGCTTCTTGCCCAGGGCGTCCGCCACAGCCTGTGCCAGCATGGTCTTGCCGGTGCCGGGCTCACCCTTTATGAGCAAAGGTTTTTCCAGAGCCACCGCCACATTGACAGCACTCATAAGTTCCTTGGAAGCCACATAATTACCGCTTCCCGTAAATGTCTGTTCCATATCCGTGATCTCCTTGCAATGTAAGATTCTTCATGATCCTTTCTTCATGATCATATTTACGCTGTCTTAACTACAGTAATGATATAAAATATATCCGCGATTTGCAAGTTTTAATTGGATGTACTATAATGTTTGGGTTACCGAAAAAACACTTGGAGAAAAAACATGATAAAAGACCTGTATTCAAAAGACAAAACCGTATTTTCCTTTGAGACTTTTCCGCCCAAAAAGGACGATGAATTCCCTCAGATCTACAGTGTCATTGACGAGCTGGCCGATCTTAAACCCGATTTCATCTCGGTGACCTTCGGCGCCGGTGGCAGCAATTCCAAAAAGAATCTGGAAGTAGCCTCATATATCCAGAAAAAGGGCATTGAGGCGCTGGCACATCTCACCAGCGTGGGGCTTCAGAAGGACGCTCTTGATGACTACTGCGAAAAGCTCTCAGCCGAGAACGTTCATAATATCCTGGCCCTTCGCGGAGACCGTCCCAAGGCCATGAGCGACGAACAGTATGACAGCCGCTCCTTCCATTATGCAAATGAGATGATAGAGTACTTAAAGGAGACCACCTCCTTTTGTTTCGGAGCAGCCTGCTATCCCGAAAAGCACTTTGAAGCATCCACCATGCACGACGATCTTTTGCGCATGCGGGGCAAGGCAAGAGCCGGAGCCGATTTCTTCATCTCCCAGCTCTTTCTGGACAATGACAAGTTTTACTATTTGCAAGAGCAGGCTGATCTCATGGGAATAGACGCACCCATATCGGCAGGCATCATGCCCTTCACCTCTGCCAAACAGCTGGGCACCTCCATCACACTGACGGGTACCAGCATACCGAAAGCCTTTTCGGACGTAGTGGCCAAATACGGCGACAGCCCCGAAGACATGAAAAAGGCCGGCATAGATTACGCCATCAGACAGATACAGGATCTGCTCTCCCACCATGTGGCCGGTATTCATCTGTATACCATGAATCATCCCGAAAGGGGAAAAGAAATATTTGACGCGGTAAGATGATCCTTACCGCGCCTTGTAGATACGCATCTTAAGCCGGTCTGTGAACTCATCCTTATCGAGAGGGGCGTCAAAATAAAAGCCCTGGATGATATTGCAGCCGGCTTCCCGCAGGAATTCCACCTGCTCCTTTGTCTCCACGCCTTCACAGATAACCTTCCTGTCTAGGTCCAGGATCAT
>Ga0247608_10001969_pt1 | contig 26969 bp, 24 predicted proteins | sample 176DNAGHGlowgp2_FD_193490 | JGI IMG/M metagenome (GOLD analysis project Ga0247608, IMG submission 193490) | Sheep rumen microbial communities from Palmerston North, Manawatu-Wanganui, New Zealand - 1766 DNA GHGlow gp2 | ecosystem: Host-associated > Mammals > Digestive system > Stomach > Rumen ... | reverse complement strand
CATTCTCATTCTTCAGCAACAAGAACATCTCTACTGGTGAGGGTGGCATGTTCATCACCAACAACGAGGAGATGGCAGCAAAAGCCCGTCTCATCCGCTCTCATGGCATGAGCACCATGAGCTACCAGCGTGCCAGCGGTCATGCTACGGAGTATGACATCACCTGCTTGGGCTATAACTTCCGTATGGATGACATCCGTGCCGCTATCGCCATAGAGCAGTTGAAGAAGCTGCCTGGAGATTTACAGACACGTATCAAGGTCCGCCAGCAATATGTTGACCGCTTAAGCAAGTTAGATGATATTGCCGTTCCTTTTGCCGACAACACAGAGTTTGTCAGCAATTATATCTTCCCTGTTGTCTTGCTCAACAGCACCAAGGAACGCCGGAACAAGATTCGCGAGTACATCCATGCCGCAGGCATCCAGACCAGTGTTCATTATCCCGCAGCACATAAGTTCTCCACATTTGCAGACTTAGGCGCCGTCCTTCCCCAGACAGAGTATGTCACCGACAACGAGATAACATTGCCGATGTATGCAGCTTTGACAGAAGATCAAATCAACTTCATCTGCGATACATTCGAAAAGGCGATAAACGAAATCAAATAATGAGTCAAAGTAAGAAATCTGTCCTCATCTTCGGCGTTGGACCACTTCAAAAGTCCATCATCAATTGCGCTAAACTGATGGGACTATATACGGTTGGTATTGACCCTGCTGCCGATGCTGTTTGCAAGGATGATGTTGATGCATTCGAAGTCGTTGGTGGCCAGGACTTCGAGGGGACGTGTGCTGTCGTGGAGAAATACGATATCGATGCTATTGTCACCGCAGCTACAGACAAGCCCTTGGTCATGATGGCTCGTGTGGCAGAGAAGTATGGCTTTCCGTTCTACTCTATTGAAACAGCCCAGTGGAGTACTGATAAGTATCAGATGAAGCAACGCTTCATAGAAGGCGGGGTTCCTTGTGCCCGTGGCCGTTTGATTCATTCTGCTGATGAAGCCAAAGACCTCTACTTCCCCATCATCGTAAAGCCTCGTGACAATTCCGGCAGTCGGGGTGTGAAACTCTGCCGTACAATGGAAGAACTGGAAGCGTCCGTGAGTGAGGCTTTCGAGGTCTCGAAGTTGGACACCGTTCTTGTGGAAGAATTCATTGAAGGCCCAGAATATAGCATAGAGAGTTTGCATCATGATGGCAAGAGCGAGGTGATACAGTTCACAGAGAAGAAAACCACCGAGTTTCCCTATAATGTCGAGCTTGGACATATCCAGCCTGCTAACATCTCTGAAGAGAACAAGCAGAAGATTTGTGAGATTGTGTCAAGGATAGGTAAAGCTCTCAACTTCGAGAATTGCCCCTCTCATACAGAGTTGAAGATTAACGAGCGAGGAATCTTCGTTATTGAGACCAGCCCCCGCTTAGGTGGTGACTATATCACTTCCACGCTGACACCACTTTCTACAGGAGTAAACCTTGAAGATGAACTACTGAAGATTTCTTTGGGCGAAAACATCAGTCCAACTCCTAAAGCTGTTCAATACTCTGGCGTCCGTTTTTTCTCATTTGAGGAGGGAAGTGTGATTAAGCATGTACCTAACGAAGAATTCGTGAAAGGATGGCCTCATGTGGTAGACTTCTCCTTTAGTCTAAAAAAAGGAGACAAAGTGAATCGCATTACTTCCAGTCTTAACAGATATGGTCAATTGATTCTTCAGGCAGGAAACAGAGATGCCATTGAAGAGGCTTTTGATAAATATGAAAAATTATTAGTAAATGACTGCTTATAAATCAAGTAATCAGGCAAAGCAAATTGTCATATTTGGCGCAACAGGCAAAGTCGGTTGCTATACGGCACTGTATCTGAAGGAAAAAGGATATGAGGTCGTTGCTGTAGGCCATCGCCCCAGCGATAATGGATTCTTTTCTGATTATGGAATCCGTTATGAGTCTGTGGATATTATGAACATGTCGGAATACGCAAAACTTCCGCATGAGAATGTCTATGGAGTTATCCACATGGCCGCTATTCTTCCTGCCACAATGGAAGGATACGATCCACATGAATACGTCCGTTCAAACCTTGATGGTACACTGAATGTGCTGGACTATGCGGTTAAAGCCGGAGTGCAACGCTTCGTGTTCCCTAAATCCTGGTCTGACATACTCTATCTGACAGGAACACTAAAGCCAATACCTGCTGATGCAGAGGTGCGATTCCCATTGGATAACGACCACACGGTATATGCAATAACAAAGAACGCTGCTTGTGACATTATTCACCACTATGCCGTTAAGTATAACTTTAAGTTTTATATTCTTCGCTTCCCCAATATCTTTTGCTACCATCCAAAGCCCACCTACTTTGTGGATGGTGTGTCAAGATGGACAGGGCAAAGAGCTATTATTGAACAGGCAAAGAAGGGTGAAGATATAGAGCTATGGGGTAGCCCAGATGCGGCGCGTGATGTTTTCTACGTGAAGGACTGTACACAGATTATTGAGAAGTGTCTCTCTGCTAATGGGGAGAGTGGAACATATAATGTTGGCACTGGTTGGGTGGTAAATCGCCGCGACCAAATTCAGGGTATTATTGATGTGTTTGGTGACAAGAAACACCCTTCAAAGATAATTATCCGTTCAGATATGCCTGACTCACCGACCTACTTACTTGATATATCAAAAACAAAAGAACAATTGGGGTTTGAACCTCAATATGATTATATGACATATCTGCGAGACTTGAAGCACGAAATGGAAGTCAATCGTTTTGAGAAACTTTGGGGCAAGGAAAGTGACTATATACAGAGCTAAGCATGATAGATAGAATCAAAGAAAGGATAATCTCACTGTCAACCTCGTTGCTTGAAGCTATGAAGCAGATGGATGAGGTGAAGGTCAAGACGCTCTTAGTGTTCAGCGATGAGCACTTCGAGGGCCTTATTACTATTGGTGACATCCAACGGGCAATCATCCAAAACATTGCTCTAAAAGAACCTGTTAGATATATTCTGAAAAAGAATAAAATCTATGGCTACCAATCAGAGGGGGAAGATAGCATCAAAGATAAAATGCGCAGGATGCGTGCAGAAGTTATGCCTATCCTCGACGAACAGGGCGAGTTAGTGGATGTATGGTTTTGGAACGACCTCTTTAAGAAAGCAGAACTTAATCAACGCGATAAGATTCATCTCCCAGTGGTCATCATGGCAGGTGGTAAAGGTACTAGGCTGAGGCCTCTTACCAATGTCATCCCCAAGCCATTGGTTCCCGTGGGCGACAAGACTATTCTTGAAGAGATAATGAATCAATTTGAGGGGATAGGATGTAAGAAGTTCTACATGTCAGTGAATTACAAGAGTGACATGATGCGTTACTATTTGGATCAGTTGGAGCATCATTATGATATAGACTTCTTTGAAGAACCGAAGCCATTAGGAACTATAGGCAGCGTGTCTTTATTGAAAGGAAAGATCACGACCCCGTTCTTTGTCTCCAATTGTGACATTATAATTGACCAAGACTACCGTGATGTATATGAATATCATAAAAGTAATCATAATGATTTGACTATTGTTACTGCAGTCAAAAGCTTCCGTATCCCTTACGGCGTCATTGAAACAGGTGAGGATGGCTTAATGACGGGCTTACAGGAAAAGCCAGAGCAAACCTATATGATAAACACAGGAGTCTATATCCTGAATCCAGAGTTAATTGAAGAGATTCCCGAAGGGCAGTTTTTCCACATCACTCACCTGATGGAAAAGATTAAAGCTCGTGGTGGTCGTGTCGGTTGCTTCCCAGTAAGCGAACATTCCTGGAAAGACATGGGCGAATGGCCAGAATATTTGAAAATGATAAATGTATTATGAATAAACAAATTACTGTTACTTCCCCGCTTCTTCCTGACCTTGGTGAGTTAAACAAATTGCTTCAGGAAATTTGGGACTCGAAGTGGATTACCAACAATGGCTCGTTCCACAAGCAGTTGGAACAGGCCCTGGCTGAATACCTGAAGGTACCATACGTCAGCCTGTTCACCAACGGTACCTTGCCGCTTATCACCGCCCTGCAGGCACTGCGCATCACCGGCGAGGTCATCACCACACCCTACAGCTTCGTGGCCACCACCCATGCCCTGTGGTGGAATGGCATCAAACCCGTCTTCGTCGACATAGACTGGAATACAGGCTGCATCGACCCCAACAAGATTGAGGCCGCCATCACCCCCAAGACCACAGCCATCATGCCCGTCCATGTCTATGGAAAGCCCTGCGACACCGAGGCCATCCAGCAGATTGCCGACAAGTATGGACTGAAGGTCATCTACGACGCCGCCCATGCCTTCGGCGTAGAGGTCAACGGCGAGAGCATCCTCAACGCCGGTGACATGTCCACGCTCAGCTTCCATGCCACCAAGGTCTATAACACGATCGAGGGTGGCGCCATGGTCATGCACGACGAGAAGACGAAGGCACGTATCGACTACCTGAAGAACTTCGGCTTTGCAGGTGAGACCGAGGTCGTCGCCCCTGGCATCAACTCGAAGATGGACGAGATGCGCAGCGCCTACGGCCTGCTAAACCTCAGGCAGGTTGACGCCGCCATCGAGGCCCGCCATCAGGTCGCCATCAAGTACCGTGAGGCGCTGAGGGACGTCGATGGCATCGAGTTCTGGGATGACCTCACCGGCGTTAGGCACAACTACTCCTACTTCCCCATCTTTGTCCACCAGAAGACCTACGGTATGAGCCGTGACGAGTTGTACTTCAAGATGAAGGAGCAGGGCATCCTTGGCAGGAGGTATTTCTATCCGCTCATCAGCGATTTCAGCACTTACCGCACATTGCCCAGTGCCACTAAGGAGAACCTGCCCGTTGCCACCGAGATGGCCCGCGAAGTCATCTGCCTGCCCATGCACCACGAGCTGACAGATGAGGATTTAAATCGCATTTTGAACTGCATTATCAAAAAATGAAACAGAAAAAACTGATGCTCCTTGGTGGCATCCGCTACCTGCTGCCAGTCATCAAGGCAGCCCATGAACTAGGGTACTATGTCATCACGGCAGATTATTTGCCTGACAACATAGCCCACAAATACAGCGATGAATATGTTAATGTGAGTATTATTGACAAAGAGGCGGTTTTAAAGGTTGCCCAGGAGAAGCAGATTGACGGCATCATGTCCTTCGGCGTCGACCCTGGCGTTGTGGCTGCCTCTTACGTCCAAAACAAGATGAGCTTGCCTAGTTTTGGCCCCTTCGAGTCAGTAGAGATACTCCAGAACAAGGACAAGTTCCGCGCTTTCCTTCAGAAGAACGGTTTCAATGTGCCACAGGCAAAAGGCTTTGACAGCGTTGAGGCTGCTATGAAGGAAATCTATTGGTATCCCTGGCCGGTCATCGTGAAGCCGACTGACTCCGCCGGTAGCAAGGGTGTCACTCGTGTGGATAGACCTGAAGACTTGAAACCGGCCTTGGAATATGCTATGCAGCATAGCATTAGCGGACATGTCATTGTAGAGGAATTCATAGAGAAAGATGGTTGTTCATCGGATACTGACAGTATCTCCATCGACGGTAAATTGGCCTTCGTAAGTTTCAATGCCCAGCGTTTCGATGCCGATGCCACAAATCCTTACACTCCTGCTGCCTATTCCTGGCCCTCCACTTTCACGAAGGAGCAGGAAGAGTATCTGACATCCGAGATACAACGACTTATCACGCTATTAGGCCTAAAGACCTCTGTCTATAACATTGAAACCCGTGTGGGTACCAATGGCAAGCCCTACATCATGGAGCTGACACCACGTGGCGGTGGCAATCGTCTTTGCGAGATGTTGCGCTATGCTACTGGCGTAGATATGATAACGGCTATCACTCGTGCTATGGTAGGCGATTCCATCTTGGAACCGATTGAGCAGAAACCTTACAATGGTCACTGGGCTGAGATTATTCTCCATGCTGATAAAGATGGGGTGTTTGACCATCTTGAAATAAGCAGGGATTTGCCAGCGGAGATTGTAGAAGAAGATCTTTGGGTATTAAAAGGTGATACGGTAGAAAGCTTTGAGGGGGCCAACAACGCTATTGGTACATTGGTGTTGAACTTCAATTCTGCGGAGGAACTTGAACATGCCATAACACATCAGAGGGAGTGGCTTAAAGTGATTGTTAAATAAAACGGAGCACAATGAAGATCGTCGTATTTGGAGCAACTGGGGGTATAGGTGCATATACATTATTGCACCTGTTGGAACAAGACAAGTATGAACTTGTTGCAGTAGGCCATAGAAAAAACGATAATGCTTTCTTTGAAAGCAGGGGAATTCCATATTACAGCGTTGACATTGCGGATTACAAGACCTTCGATTGTCTCCCGAAAGAAGATGTGTTTGCTGTAGTCAATTTGGCAGGAGTACTTCCTGCTGTCAAATACGACCCGCGTTTATTCGTTAGTTCCTTTACGATGGGACAGTTAAATGTGTTGGAGTATATGCGCGAAGTTGGCTGCAAAAAAATCATATTTGCTCAGACACCTGCTGACCTTTGGTATCTTCAGAATAGCACAGAGCCCATGCCCGCTGATGCACAGCGTAGTTTCCCGCCTTCTACAGACCATTCAATCTACGCTATTGCAAAGAATGCTGCTATTGATATTACCCAGTATTATCAAAACACATTTGGAATCCGATGGTATGCCTTGCGTTTCTTTAATGTATACATGTATAATCCTAACCCCTATTATCATGTTGATGGCGTAAAACGTTGGATTTCCTTCCGACTACTTATAGAAAAAGCAAAGCGAGGTGAAGATATAGAGGTTTGGGGTAATCCGACGCGAAGCAAAGAAATGGTGTATGTGAAAGATGTTGCACGTCTTATAGAACGATGCATAGAGGACAAAAAGCACAGTGGCATATATAACGTTGGCAGCATTCGTCAAATAACGCTTGAAGAACAAATTGATGGTATCATTGCTGTGTTCTGTGGAGATAAAAAATCCAAGAAGATTTATTGCCCTGAGAAGCCAGATGCATTGTTCAATCATCTCGATATAAGCAAGACTATTGACGAACTTGGGTATGCACCAAAGTATAGCTATATTGATTGGTTGTTGGATTTTAAAGAGGAAGAGAAAAAAAATAGATTCAAACAGCTTTGGGGACATACTGAAAACTATTAAAGTATAAGTAATAAGTAAGTCCTTTACAATGGCAGAATGAAACTTCAAAGAACTATCAAAGGGACGTTCTGGAGTGCAGCAGATACAGTTTGGGCATGAGGAGTAAACTTTATTATGCAAAACGAGATTTTATAATAATGATTAAATAGTAGGTATCATCTGTGTGAATGACTTCATAAGTTATTGAAGGCTTACTTACCAATACATCTAAAGTAATAAAAAATTTTATGGAGATAAAACAATATACACCAGTTCTCATTCCAACGCTAAACCGTTATGAGCATTTTAAGCGTTGTGTAGAATCACTTGAACGCTGTACTGGAGCAGACAAGACCGATGTGTATGTAGGACTTGACTATCCTCCGTCAGAAAAATATGTTGAGGGATGGAAAAAGATTGATGCTTTCCTTTTGGAAAAGGAGAAGCAGAATGGCTTTAAAAACCTGTTTGTAAGGCGAAGAGACCATAATTGCGGGATTGTTGGTGAGGGTAACAACTTAGGGCTTCTTCGTGAAGAAATAAAACAAGTAACCAATAAGTACATTTTCTCAGAGGATGATAACGAATTTGCGCCAAACTTCTTAGAATACATTAATTGGGGGTTAGAGAATTACAAAGATGACAATTCGATTTTAGCCATCTGTGGTTGCAAAGATATAGACACTCATGATATAAAGAATAATGTGTACAAATTAAATACAATATTCAACGCATGGGGATATGGAATGTGGTTTGACAGACGAGAAAAGTTGGATAGGCTGTTTGACCATAAGCTTCTAATGGAATTCGTTCATAAAACGAAACTGACAGATATCTTTAACACGACGAAAGTAACTCGTGCCTCTTCTTTACTCTATCAGGTCGCGAAAAAAACTTTTCATGGAGATTTCATTATCTCTCTCTTGCCAAAAGATGAAAAATGGTGCGTGTTCCCAAAGGACAATAAAGTAAGGAATTGGGGATGGGACGGTACAGGCACACATGGCGGCTCTCAAGAAGCCTTTAAGAAATATTCCACGCTTCCCATTGATACGGCGGAGCATTTTGAGCCTGTTATAGTGGAAGACCTCTTCAACCCTATTGTGCTGGAAAGGTTTCATGATAAATACAAGACTTCAAAAAAGACATACATCCGGGCCGCTATCACATTCTTGTGTTATAAAATGACAGGTTATATACCTGTAGCAAACAAGAAAAGCAAATGGTGCAAGGTCAAATTGCTAAAGGTGCAATAATCTCATATATTGCGATATTCCTGAATATCGCAATCACTTTCTTCTATACGCCGTGGATGATACGGCAGATAGGGGTGTCAGACTATGGACTTTATAGTCTGGTAGGCACTTTCATTTCCTATTTCATCATAGATTTTGGCCTTTCAGGGGCAATCCAGCGATTCATTGCGAAATACCTGGCAGAAGGTAATCAGACGAAGGTGGAGAATATGCTTGGATTGACAACAAAGGTCTATCTGAGCATTGATGCTGTTATCTTCTTAGCCCTTTTCGTCTGCTACTTCTTTATCAACAATATCTTTGGAGGCCTGACAGCGGAAGAGATAGAGAAACTGAAAGTCTTGTATGTGATAGCCGGAACATTCAGCGTTCTGTCATTCGTGTGGCATCCCATGAATGGTGCCATGATGGCCTACGAGTATTTCGTGGAGAACAAACTGATAGATATGTTCCACAAGGTAGGCACCGTCGTTTTCATCGTCATCGCTCTCATTCTCAATGGTGGTGTATATGAATTGGTTTTTATTACCGGTGCAGTTGGTTTTTTGTCTTCCCTGTTCAAATTTCTTGTCTTTAAGAAGAAATCGAAAATCAAGATAAACTGGGCGTACGCTGATAGGCAGGAGATGAAAAGCCTGATGTCCTTTTCTGGTTGGGTCTTCCTTACCAGCATGGCGCAGCGGTTTCGGTTAACACTGATCCCCACCTTGTTAGGAGTGCTTGCGAATAGTACAGAGATATCCATCTTTGCCCTCGGCATGACCATAGAAGCGATGGTATATACTTTGTCTTCTGCATTGAACGGTCTTTTCTTGCCCAAGGTCACCCGATTGTTACATGCGAATAACAGTTCCAAGGAAATAACCGATTTGATGATACGTGTTGGCCGACTCCAGCTATACATCATTGGCTTAATCCTGTTGGGCTTTTGGCTGGTAGGCCAGCCTTTCTTGAACCTGTGGGTAGGCGAGAAGTTCCACATGTCCTATTATGTTGTCATCTTCTTGACTATTACCAATATTGTTTCTTTGACACAACACATTGCAGGTGATGTCGTTTATGCACAAAATAAAGTCAAGTTTACGGCATCATTGACCTTCGTATCATCAGGTCTTAGTTTACTTGGTTCAGTCTTATTGGCTCCACATTATGGTGCAGTCGGCTGTGCTTTCTCCTTTGGCGTTGCCATGACAGTAAATCTGATTTGGCTGAATGTCTTTTACAGGAAGAAGTTGAACATTGACGTGTTGAGATTCTTCAAGGAGTGTCATCTTAAGATCCTTCCCTTGCTGCTATCATTGACCATTGCAGCATTCTTTGTGCAAAGATTTCTAATGATTGACTCCTGGATTAAACTTGGAATCTTTGTAGCGACATACACTGTGGTTTATCTATTGATATCCTATTTATTCCTCTTTAATCAAGAAGAGAAAAACCGTCTCCTATTTATTAATAAGATATGGAACAAGTAAAAATATTTTTGTATAGCTAATGACATAAAAATATGACAAACAGAGAGAAATACCTTTTTGATGATTTTACATTGGATAATTACCGGCGTTTAATTCAGTTAGCGAAAGACAAGGGTTTCTTGTTTATCCTTCATAAAGATAAGTTCGTGCCTGAACGAAGGGACATTATCTGGAGGCACGATGTGGAGTTTGAACCGGATATTGCCTTAAGGATGGCTGAGATTGAGCATGCAGAAGGAGTAAAGGCTACCTATTTCTTTCAACTACATTGTCCGTACTATAATGTGGTAGATTCTCACTATCGTGGAGTTTTTCACGAGATTAAGAATCTTGGCCACTGTGTTGGCTTGCATTTTGACTCTACCTATTGGGGCGTTACCGATGAAAGTCAGCTTAATGGGTTTATATCAATAGATAAAGACTATTTAGAGAAAAACCTTGGTGTTGAAATTGACACATTCTCTTTCCATAATACGACACCGTTTACACAAAGTTGCCTTGAATATCAATATGGTGGGCTGATAAATGTTTATTCCTCTTACTTTAAGGAGCGATATAACTATTGTGGTGACAGCTTAGGCTACTGGCGATTTGACAGACTTGAAGATGTTTTGAATGATGAAAAGGTACATCATCTTCAAGTGCTGACCCATGATGCCAACTGGAGCTCAGACGTGCTTTCCCCGCGGAAGCGTTTCATCGCTGCTATTAGAAACCATGGAGAGAGGCTGATTGCTGAACAAATAAACGGTCTCCATTTAAAAGGCATGCTGTGCCCCGATGATGAAGAATTGTAAAGAATCACCTGCCACATGAGGATAATGCCGCTAATTGTGGCCAATGATTATGAGAAGGATTTGATACTAGAAATAATTGAAAAAGAAAAAGATAAGTATGAATATCAGGACAGTAACTATTGTAGGAGCGAATGGTACTATGGGTACCAATGTCTCTGCAATCTTCGCTTCCTTCGGTAATGCCAAGGTGTATATGGTGAGCCGTGACATAGAGAAGTCGGAGAAGGCTGCCTTGAAGGCAGGGAAAACGGTGAAAGCCGATAGTATTTATGGCCACTTGGTACCGGCAGACTATTCGGTGCTGGCTGATTGCGTAAGACAGTCAGACCTCGTGTTTGAGAGTGCTGCCGAGAATTTGGAGCTTAAGATTGACCTTCACACACAGATTGGGCGGAGTCTAAGGAAAGGCGCCGTGGCTTGCACTGGCTCCTCCGGTCTTTCCATTACCCGACTGGCAGAGTGCTACCCGGAGGAAGTGAGGGACCAGTTCTATGGCGTACACATGTTCAATCCCCCATACCAGCTCACTCTTTGTGAACTGACAGCCTCGCCTTATAGCAATATGTCTATGTACAGGGAGCTGAAAGAGTATTTAACCACCACTCTGTTCCGTACTGTAGCAGAGAGTAAGGACCTTCCTGCTTTCCTGGGCAACCGCATCGGCTTCTATTTCATCAATGAGGCAATGCTATATGCAGAGCGCTATCAGGACAATGGCGGCATTGACTATATTGATGCGATTCTTGGCCCCTTCACTGGGCGTACTATGCCACCGATCACTACTGCGGACTTCGTGGGCCTGGACGTGCATAAGGCTATCGTGGATAACATCTACGAGAACACCAATGACTATGTCCATGAAAAGTTCGTACTGCCAGAGTTTGTTCAGAGGTTGATTGACAAGGGCTTCCTTGGCCGTAAGAGAGGACAAGGCCTTTATAAACTCATAAAGGGAGACAACGATTACAAGCGTATGATGGTTTGGGACATCAAGGAGGGTGGCTTCCGTGATGTCATCAGATACACTTTCCCCTTTGCCCTGAAGATGAAGGAATACCTGAAGGTCGGCGATTATGACAGGGCCATTCTGGAGCTGACCAACAATCACTCTCAGGAAGCCGACATCTGCCTGCGATTCCTTTTGAGATATATCGTATATTCGCTCTATACAGCCGAGCACGTAGGCTATGACCTGCGGGTTGCAGATGACGTGATGGCTACCGGCTTCACCTGGTGTCCTCCTTTCGCCATGATGGAAGCATTCACCCGTGTCTGTGACTTGGGTGCATTGATGAAGGAAAGACTGAAGCCTGAGATTCTGAGCAATGTGGACATTGACCATATCATCGCTGAGCAAATCAAGAGCAAGTACGATTACAGAATCTATTTTAAGGCAAAATAAAGAGGAGAGCACTATGAGGAAAAAGGTATATATTATGGGTGGTGCCCAGACCGACTTTGAGCGCAACTGGACAAAGGAGGGCAAGAACATGATAGCCCTGTTGAAAGAGGCTGTCGAGGACGGTTTCAAGGATGCTGACTTCACGATGGATGAAATGGACGCCTTGAACAAGGAAAACCGTGTGGCTGCCTTTGTGGGCAACTTTATTGCTGAGCAGTATATCAGCCAGGGGCATCTCGGAGCCTTCCTGACGGAAGTGAATCCTGCATTCTATGGAGTGCCTTCTGCCAGATATGAGGCAGCATGTGCTTCCAGTTCTGTAGCACTTGATGCAGCCATCAGCAAGATTGAAGCAGAAGAGTATGATGTCTGCATTGTAGTTGGGTGGGAGATTATGAAGTCCGTCGATTCCAAAAAGGGCGGTGACATCCTTGGACGTGCCGCATACTACGAGAAAGAAGGCAAGGGCGTTGACCTGCCCTTCCCGAAGCTCTTTGGCCGCTTGGCAGATGCCACCATAGAGAAGTACGGGCTGGACCAGGAGCGCTACCTGAATGCCTTGGCCAGAATCTCCTGTATCAACTACGCCAACGCCAAGCGCAATCCCCTGGCTCAAACCAGGAAATGGTTTATGAACTATGAAGAGGCAAGCCATCGCGGAACGGAAAGCAACCCCTATGTCGGGGGATTGCTGGGCGTTAGTGACTGTTCACAGGTTACCGACGGCGCTGCTGTCGTGGTGCTCTGCTCAGAGAAGTATCTTCAAGAGAAAGGCATGAAGGACAAGCCCGTCGTGAAGGGCTATGGCCACAGGACAGCGCCTTTGCTCTTTGACAAGAAGATGGCAGACAACGCCGGTTCTGAGTACGTGTTGCCATGGACTCGCCAGGCCTGTCTGGATGCCTATCGCAGGGCTGGCCTGACAGTTGATGACATAGACGTGTTTGAGACCCATGACTGCTTCAGCAGTTCTGAGTTTGCCGCCATTTCATGCTTTGGCATTTGCGAACCAGGCAAGGAATGTGAGGCTGTAGAGAATGGCGTGATCGCCTTTGATGGCGCAAAGCCAGTCAATCCGTCAGGCGGCCTGATTGGCTGCGGGCATCCTGTAGGAGGTTCCGGTGCCAGAATGTTTGTGGACTTGTATAAGCAGGTAACGGGTAAGGCTGGCAACTACCAAGTGAAGGGTGCCAGGAACGGCATGATGCTGAATATAGGTGGCAGCGCTACGACCAATTATGTGTTTATAGTCGGGAAGGAATAGTATCCATGAAAATAAGCATTAAAGAAATTATTGATTGTCTTGGAATCCAAGTACTGAACGTGGCTGGGGCACATGAAGGCTGTTATATAGACAACCTAGCAGATGTTGCCCATGTGAACTTGACTACGCTTGACTGGGTAAATCCGGCAAAGACCAATAAGCAGGAGATTGCCGAGAAGAGCCCGGCTCGTGTGCTATTGGTGGACGAAGACGTGACGTATGTCCCAGGGAAAGCTTTTATCTATGTGAAGAATCCCAAGAGGGCATTGGCAACAGTGGGAAATCAATTCTTCGTCGAGAAGTCAAAGCCAGGTATCCACCCCACCGCGATTGTGGATGGTGAAGCTGAGATTGCTGACTCTGCGACGATCGGAGCATACGCAGTGATAGGAAAGGCAAGAATAGCCGGAGGAACTGTTGTATCTCCCTTCGTGCGTATCTATGACAATGTGACGATAGGCAGGGAGTGCTTTATCAAGGAAGGCGCTGTAATTGGCGGTGCAGGCTTCGGCTTCGAGAGGGATGAAGACGGTAACCGGTTCCGCTTTCCTCAGTTAGGTGGAGTGAGGATAGGCGACCATGTTGACATCGGTGGTAATACCTGCATTGACCGCGGAGCTTTGTCTGACACTGTCTTGGAGGACTATGCCAAGGTGGATAACCTATGCCATATAGCTCATAACGCCCATATCGGGAGAAATGCCGTCGTGGTGGCATGCGCTGAAGTGTCCGGCTCGTGTACGATTGGTGAAGGAACCTGGGTGGGGCCTAACGCTTGTATCCGTGACCAGCGCAGTGTTGGGAGCAACACCATGATAGGCATGGGAGCGGTCGTGGTGAAGCATGCGGGAGATAACGAAGTGTGGGCAGGTAACCCGGCCAGGGAAATGACCAGGAAATAAGCTGATGAAAAAGAAGAAGATTCGAGTGGCATGGGTCTGTTCATTCTCCAATGAGAGAATGCGGGCAAGGCTGCCTTTTGACTCCGGTGGTTGTCTTAAAGCCCTCTACGGGTTGCTTGGCGTAACATTTGGCAGGGGAACCGACTCTGCCAACTGGAACACCAATGCCATTGAAGAGATGGAGAAGATGGGTGACGTGGAACTGCATGTCATCTGCCCTGTCCGTGGCTTGGCAAAAAAAGAAGTGTTGTATGAGGACAATGGCATACATTATTATTTCTTTCGTGAGCAAAACAGCAATATCGTTCGCTTTGTGTGGCATCAGCTGTTCTCTAAATATACTTCGCGCTATAAGAAGAACAGACGTTTTATTAGTCGATATATTAATGAAATACAGCCAGACATTGTCCATGTGATGGGTGCGGAAAACCCCCACTATTCGCTGTCGTTGCTTGATGTGCCATCAAATATACCAACTATCATTCAGTTACAGGCCTTGCTGACACGTTTGGTTAATGTCACCAAAGTAAGGGAAGAGAAAAAGAGCTTTTACTATAAAGGGTTAATTGAACGTGAGATAATAAAGAAAGCTGATTATATAGGAACCGCAGTGGATGACTTTAAAAAGTACATTTTAGAAGAAATAAAGCCAGATGCCCGCTTTTTGGATATTAGTCTTGCCATGGCCCAAAAGATTAATCTTGAACAGTCGGATAAACAATATGACTTCGTATATTTTTCATCGAGTATCAGCAAGGCAGGCGAAGAGGCTTTGGAATCCTTCATCCTGGCACATAAGAGGAATCCCACTATCACCTTGGACATCGTCGGGGGGTATGATGACGCCTTTAAGGAAAGACTCGATGCACGTATTAAAGACTGTGGTATAGACAATTGTGTAACCTTTGAAGGCCGATTACCATCACACGATGATGTGATACGCCAAATCCGCAAAGCACGCTTTGCATTGCTGCCGCTTAAAATGGATTTCGTACCGAATACATTGCATGAAGCGATGGCAAATGGATTGCCTGTTGTTACCACGATAACCGATGGCACTCCTTCTCTCAACGAGAAGAGGCAGTGCGTATTGTTGTCACGACAGAATGACTTTCAGGCAATGGCCGACAATATGACTGCATTGCTTGATGATGAACATCTGAGGAACGAACTTCGCCAGAATGCAGCTGCGTATGAGAATGAGCGGTCCAATAACCGGTCAATTATTGCAAAATGGGTCGAAGCATATAAAAACATTGCTCAGTCATGAAGATTAATTTTTTCCTGATACCCTTTGTTATTATACTCGGGTTGCTATTTGCAAATAATAACAGCAAGAGTAATAGGCGATTATATATCATAGTCTGTAGCGCAGTACTCCTTTTTGTAGCTGCCATGCGTAGCCCTGAGTATATGACGAATACATACGGTATTGATTCAGCGAACTATAAAAACATGTTCGAGAACGCATTTGATATGGGCTGGGATGAATTCTTTGCAACATTCTATATGCGATATTTTGGCCGAGGGGCGAATGAGTATGACATTGGCTTTGTTGCATTTAATAAGATAATTGGATTATTTACATCTGATTTTGCCATCTTCTCATTGTTGGCCGATTTGTTGTTTTTTATTCCTTTCGGAATCATCTTGTACCGATATAGCACAAACATCTTTGGTATTATGTTCGCCTTCGTCTATTATGTATCGTTGATTCAAATTTACATGATAGGTGGAGGACGACAGATGTTCGCGATAGGGCTGGATATGATGGCTTTGCTTGCCATCATTGACGGAAAGAAGCTATGTGCCGGCATCTTTTTCTTTTTAGGCTTTACTATCCACGCTTCTTCCTTATTGTTCCTGGCTCCTTTGATAATGGTTTGGTATGGCTTAAAAGCAAAGACTCTGAAGCAGCTGCATTTGATTTGTTTTATAGTTTTCCCCATCGTGTTGATGATGCCAAATCAAATTATTGCTTTTATGGGCGAAGCTGCCGGTTCTGAAAAATATGCAGAATATGGGCGACATGCTGTTCAGGGGGGAGCTAATGTGTTCCTCTATTTGATGGAATTATTGTCTTTGTTCTGTTTGATAGTGATCAAAAAAAAGAATATGCTTCATAATAAGAACATTGCCATATTTTATGTGATGTTACCATTCTTAAGCTTGTTTACGCCACTAATAAGTGCGAATGGTACGATGATTAGGATAGCCCTTTATTATTCCATCTTTATGACATTATTGGTCCCGTATAGCATTGAGTGCTGGAAGGGCAATAGTGACCGCCCGTTGACATACATGTTTGCAATAGGTGCACTTTCTTTACTCGCATTAATGAGTGGAGGCATGACTTATTATTTTTATTGGCAAGTGTAAATCATAAATCATTATAAATATGAACGGAAACGAACCTTTGGTAAGTATTATTTTACCAGTATATAATGTAGAGAAATATTTAAGTATATGTTTGGATAGTATTCTCAATCAGACTTACAAGAATATAGAAGTGATTTGCATAAATGATGGCAGTCCTGATAATTCAATAGGTATTTTAAATGAGTATGCATCCCGTGACAGGCGTGTCATAGTATTCGATGAGCCTAATAGGGGCGTTGCATCAGCACGAAACCTTGGAATCGAAAAAGCAACAGGTGAATGGATAACGTTCTCTGACGCAGATGATTGGTGGGAACTTAATGCCTTTGAACGTGCAGTTGAAGTGGCAGAAAAGCATAAAGCAGATGTCGTAATGTATTCTTACTATCGAGAGTATGCAAATAAGACGTTGGAAAGGAACAATATGTTCCCCAATGCTTTTATGGAATTCACAGCAGAGCAAAGCATTATTATTAGGAAGAGGTTGTTTGGACTAATAGGTGAGGAGTTGAAACATATTGAAAATTTTGATACGAATAATACGCTATGGTCAAAATTGTACAGCGCGAAGATATTTAAACAGCATGCAGAAATAAGATATCCGGATAACAAACCGATAGGTTCTGGTGGTGATGGCTTGCTGAACGTTTATTATTTCAAATATGTTAGGCGCGCTGTTTTCATTTCAGATCATTTATACCATTATCGTAAAACAAATGATAAATCCATTGTGTCATCATATAAACCTGATTTTTTTCAAAAGCGTAAACGCTTGTTCGCTTTGTATAACCAGATAATAGAGAATGAACATCTAGACAAAGAGTATTCAGATAGGCTCTCTAATAGAATTGCAGTCTCGATTATTGGAGTCGGTTTACAAGAACTCGCAGCGACTCATTCGGCGAGAAAAAAGATACACAACATTCGTATGGTAATAAGAGATGATGAGTATAAAAAGGCTCTACATAAATTATCATTGAAGTATATGCCCTTTTATTGGAGAGTTTTCTTCTTTATGTGTAAAATACAGAGTGCTGAGATAGTATATATGCTTCTACTTGCAGTTCGTAAACTGAAACAGAGGCACTAAGTTCTATAATTCTATGAAATATCTTTCTTCAAACATTGAATTATTTCGGATTGCTGTTTTGTATATGTTTGTGATGTCTGTTATATTTCATATGTCTTCTTTTACTCGGCGCAGTTCTTTCAGTCTCATGTGTGTTATTTGATATATTTTTTAACGCCCGTATTTCGTTTATGCAATCTTGCTGTACCATTGATCGAAAAATCTTTGCAATCAATTAAATTGAAAATCTTTCAAATGGCTGAAGATGCTAAATATATAATAATATAAGTATTGATACAATATGGATGCTCTAGTTAGTATAGTTATACCAGTTTATAAGGTTGAAAAATACTTGGATAGATGTATGTCCAGTGTGTTAGGTCAGACATATCAGAACCTAGAAATTATCATGGTTGATGATGGCTCACCGGACCAATGTCCCCAATTGTGTGATGAGTATGCGAGTCGAGACAGTAGAATTAGAGTGATTCATAAGGAAAATGGTGGCCAGTCAAGTGCTCGTAATGCAGGACTTGACATAATGAGTGGCGATTATTGTTTCTTTGTCGATAGTGATGATTTTATTCATGCAGGAACAGTAGAATACCTCATGAATCTTTCTTTAAAATACAATGCCGACCTTGTTCAGTGTGCTAATGATTGGGGTAGTAATGAAGAATTTGCCACGTCACCCAATTATGAAGATGATAAACCAGAATATCTTGATGATAACTCTATTTTTAGTTCACCGAAAAATAATGTTACACTTTGGAGTAAGTTGTATCGTTCATCTTTATGGAAAGATGTTAGGATGCCCATCGGGAAATCGAATGAAGATGATTACACAACATGGAAATTATACTATAGGGCTAACGCCGTGGTTGTTACTGACTTGAGGCTGTATTATAATTTTGTAAATGCTGATGGAATATCTGCGGGGTTGAGAAAAGTGCCAAATATCACTTATCCTATTGAAGCTTATCATGAGCGAATTGCTTTTTTTGATGAAAAAGGCGAGAATGGGTTGAGCGTTTTGTCGAAATGGAGATATTCTTTATATCTAATGCTAGCGATGGGATCGGAAAACTTAAGAAAAGAAGATAAAATAACACTTGTGAAAGAGTATCGACTTATTTACAAAGATGTCTTGATGTGCAGCCATGTGCCAATAGCACATAAAATCCTTATTATGCTTACTTTTATTTCTCCCAAATTTGCGGTAATTGCACGGCGCTATAACAAACAAAAGAAATATAAATGAGAATTCTTCTGATAACCGCAGAAGCATGGAATGATGCGGTATATGGCAACAATGTTTTAACTAATTGGTTCACCGGTTTTGATGCTGATTTTGCACAAATTTATTGCTCCCCCGACCTGCCATATAACCATATTTGTGACCGTTATTTCCAGATAACGGACACGCAAATGGTGCGTTCGCTCTATACTGGCAAACGGGCTGGAAGTGTAGTATGGAAGCCATCGCAAGAAGACGATGTTAAGCAGTCGAAAGTGAATGCCCAGCGGACAGGCAGCTATAAATGGCTAAAACAACTGTCATTATACATTCACACACCTATGATGATGGTGCGTGATGCTATATGGATGTGGGGACGCTATGACGAATCTGCATTGAATGCATTTGTTAGCGATTTTAAACCAGATGTCGTTTTTTGTCCAAGAATGGTTACACCAAAACTGATGCGGCTGGAAAAAAAAGTAAGTAAAATGACGGATGCTCCTTTTGTAGCTTTTACAGCTGACAATGAGGCATCGCTTAACTGCTATTCTTGGTCTCCATTGTTTTGGTTGCGCCGTTTTGCTATTCATAAGAAATTCAAGGAACATGTCGGTTTGTATCGTCATTACTTCATGTTTTCTGAAGAACAAGCCGAGGAATACCATAAGGAATATGGACTTCCTACTTCATGCCTCTATAAATGTGGCGAGTTTAACGACAGATACACTCCCAAAAAAGTGAATAATCCAATCAGGATGATTTATGCTGGACGACTGTATTGCAATCGCTGGAAAACGTTGGCTGCTATTGGTGAGGCACTTGAACAGTTAAATGAATCTGAGATAAAAATGGTGTTAGATGTTTACACGGCCGAAACGTTAACGAGTAAACAAAAGAAAACGCTTAATAGGTATAACTATCTTCATGTCCATTCAGCTATAACGCCATCTCAACTGGCTGAGGAGTATGAAAAGGCAGACATCGCTCTTCACGTGGAGTCATTTGATAAGGGCTATCGTGCTGCGACCCATTATTCCTTTTCAACAAAGATAATTGATTTAATGGCCTCTTTTTGTGCAATCTTGGCAATATGTTGGGAAAAACATTCTGGATACGTTTATCTTAAGAAGCACGATGCTGCCCTGTGCGTTTCTGATTATAAAGACATCTTGCCGCTGCTGCAACGTATCACCCAGCAGCCTTCTTTAATCCAAGAATATGCAGAAAAAGCTTGGGAATGTGGGGTAAAGTACCATACGCGCAAAATAATACAGAATCAGATACATAATACTTTTAATAAGATTATTCAACAAACTGATGGGAAAGTATTCGATAATGTTTGATGCTATGGGGGAATCTTCTTTATGTGTTGGTGGCAAACAAATTGGATCGATTTACTGAAAAGCTTTTTTACACAAATAGATGAAACCAAAGTTTTTTATAACAACAACTGTCTCAAGGACTCTGTTCTTCTTCAGCGGGCAGCCGAGGCTATGGAAAGGCGAGTTTGACGTGACAGCTATAGCGGCTGAGCAGGATAAGCTTATCAGTTTTGCGGAACAGGAGGGGATAGCATACAAACATATCCCCATGAAGAGGGAAATATCGCTGCTAACTGATGTTTTTTGTCTTTTCCGCTGGATATGGCTGTTGCTAAAAGAGCGTCCATACATAGTACATGGGAATACTCCCAAGGCATCGATGCTCTCGATGGTAGCGGCCTGGTTGACAAGACGGCCGATAAGAATCTATATGTGTCATGGCCTTCGATATCATACAGCTACTGGAGCTCTTAGGAGAGTTTTGATGTTTATGGAATGGCTGTCGTGCTCATGCGCGACGCAGGTTATTTGTGTGAGTGAGGGTGTCCGAAAGCAATTAGTTGACGATGGCCTTTGTAAACAAAGTAAAGGAAAAGTCGTGGGGTATGGAACAGCAGGAGGCATTGATGTGGATTACTTTTCACGTAAGGCAATTGCAGGACTATCAGATAAAAGAGAGGAATTGAATATCCCCCAAGATGACTTTGTGTTCTGCTTTGTTGGACGTATAGTCAAAGATAAGGGAATTAACGAATTAGTGACGGCTTTCGATAGACTTTCACAAGAGTACCATGTGCATTTATTATTAGTAGGACCTAAAGAAAATGATTTAGATCCAATAGATAAAAAGACAGAAGGCTTATTAAGAGATAACAAGCAAATTCATGCTGTTGGCCGGCAAAGTGATGTCCGCCCATATCTTGCTGCCAGCAATGCTTTTGTCTTGCCTTCATATCGTGAGGGAGTAGGTATGGTGTTGTTGGAAGCAAATGCCATGGATGTACCTTGTATTGCAAGTGATATCATAGGATGCCATGATGTGGTGACTGAGGACATGAATGGCGAATTGGTGAAGCCTAGGGATACAGACGCGCTATACCAAAAGATGAAAGACTGGGTGGAACACCGTGAACATGTTGCAGCGCTGGCTAAGGGATGCAGAGATATCGTTCTTTCCCGTTACGCTCATGAGGACGTGAAAAAAGCTTATTATCAAGAGTTGAAATCCATAGCTGGCATAAGTGCGCAAATAGATGAACTGCGAAACGTGAACACAGAGTTGTGAAGGCTAAAGCGATATTGTTTGAGATACTAAAGTCAGCACTTGGGGAAAGTGGTGCAGGCAGGAACAGAACTCGTTTTTGGCAGTCTCTCATCGATGGAGTTGCCGCATAACGAATGGTATCTGTCTATAGATACTTCCAGAATAAGATGAGACTAAATAATAATCAGAAAGCGTTTTTCGCTTTTGTACGAGCAGGGCTGTGGGGTGGCCAAAAGTCGGTTCAAGAGTTGATTGCTCAAGAGTTCAAGGATGCGGATTGGAACGAGGTGTATCAATTAGCGCAGGAACAGTCGGTTCAAGGTCTCGCCCTGCAAGGAATAGAGGCGTTGAGAAACCTTAACGGAAGCCCTAACCTTACTATTCCACAGGGGCTATTGCTGCAATGGATTGGTGAGGTGCAAATTATTGAGCAGCGCAATAAGGAAATGAACGCCTTTGTTGCAGAGCTTATAGATAGACTTCGAAAAGAGGACATCTATTGCATTCTAGTGAAAGGCCAGGGCGTGGCACAATGCTATGAAAAGCCACTATGGAGGTGTTCTGGGGATATAGACCTACTACTGAGTAATGAGAATTATAAAAAAGCGAAGAGTGCTTTGATACCTATCGCAAGCGAGGTAGCGGATGAAGATAAAACAACAAAGCATCAAGCACTGGTAATAAATGGATTTGACGTAGAGTTGCATGGAAAAATGCCGTTTACTATTTCGAAACGTGTTGAAGCCGAAATTGACGAGGTGCTGAATGATGTTTTTTGTGGAGGTAATGTAAAGTCATGGGATTGCAATCGTACGCAGGTCTTCTTGCCTTCACCTGACAATGATGTGATTTTGGTATTTACCCACTTCCTGCATCATTTCTTTATTGAGGGAGTAGGACTGAGACAGATATGTGATTGGTGCAGATTGCTCTATACCTACAGGGGGACACTGAAATACAGACTTTTAGAATCACGGATTAAGGCCATGGGGCTGATGAGCGAGTGGAAAGCGTTTGCTTCGCTTGCTGTGGATATACTTGGAATGCCAATAGATGCGATGCCGTTTTATGACAAGCGATTCAAACGTAAGGGCGAGAAGGTTTTAGAACTTATTCTGGAGGCAGGCAATTTTGGACACAACAAGGATCTTAGCTATCGTGTGAAATACAAAGGATTTACATACAAGATAGTTTCTCTTTGGCGCAGGTTCTGTGATTTCTGTGATTTCGCTACGATATTCCCAAAAGATTCCCCACTGTTCTTTATAACCTATGTGACCGGAAAGGTGAAGTGAATGATGGCGTTATGATTTCTAATTAGTAAAGGGTTATCGAGGAAAATCTGTAATGTATAACGTGTATTTATTAATCTTTTATGTATAAGCATTTCTTCAAGCGATTCCTCGATTTCTGGATTTCGCTTATTGCGCTGATATGCATCAGCCCTGTATTGTTAGTAGTGACGATCTGGCTGCATTTTGCAAACAAAGGTGCTGGGGCATTCTTCCTTCAAGAGCGGCCAGGCAAGAATGCAAAGATCTTCAAGGTCATCAAGTTCAAATCAATGACGGACGAACGGGATGAGAATGGGAACCTTCTTCCAGACAAAGACCGTATTACGACAGTAGGCAAATTCGTGCGTAAAACATCATTGGATGAGTTGCCGCAGTTGGTAAACGTCCTAAAGGGGGACATGGCATTGATAGGCCCAAGACCGTTGTTAGTAGAATATTTACCTTATTATACAGAAAGGGAAAAACTAAGGCATAGCGTCAGACCTGGCATTAGCGGCTGGGCTCAAAGTCACGGACGAAATAATTTGAGCTGGGATGACAAACTAGCTCTTGATGTCTATTATGTTGAGCATCTTTCCTTTGGGATGGATTTTCGAATTGTAATCCAAACAATCAAGAATGTACTTGGAGGCAAAGATGTAAATGTCGTGCCGAGTTTGAAAGGGGGCAAACTGAGTGACGAAAGAAAGAATAAAAGACAAAATGAATATTAGGAAGTTACGACAAGATGACCTCTACAAAAGAGTGGAATGGATGAACAATCCAAAAGTTTACCAGTCGATGCATTTTGACTTACCAGTCGAACTTGGAAATACTATTGCATGGTTTGAACGGAATCGTAAAAATGAGAATAGGATTGATGTCGTATTTGAAGAAGGTGGTACTATTGTTGCATTTGGAGGATTAACAAACATAGAACGAGAGGTCGAAAAAGCAGAGTTATACATATTTGTCGATCCCAACAACCAAAAAGGCGGCATTGGTACAAAAGCGACAAGTCTTCTTTGCGATTATGGTTTTAAACGGTTGGGGCTGAATAAAATTTACTTAGAAACCAATGAAGACAACATTGCTGCGCGATGCGTGTATGAAAAATGCGGCTTTAAATTAGAAGGTGTACTTAGGGCAGAATATAAGACTGTTGACGGTCATTTGCTCAGCAGGATGTATTACGGATTGTTAAAAGATGAATCGCTTGAGTAATCAATCGTTGTTTTTAAGTAACTGCGTTGTTGATAGTATTAGACTTTCGATTATTCGTGACGATATATTCCCATATATCGGCGGAGGGGGGAAGGCCCGTAAGGCTGTATATTACGAGGCGTTTCTGAAAGAGCATGGCTATAATGCGGCAGTCACCTGCGGTGGCATTCAAAGCAATCACAATAGAGCCATAGCTTTGATGTGTGCGCAGAACGGTTGGAAATGTCATTTGTGCATACAGGGTACAGAAACGCGATTTAATACTGAGAAGGGAAATGCGCTGTTGGATAGACTGAGTGGTGCCAACTGTGAACTGATAAGGCCCGAAGATACGGCTGAGGCTATGGATAGGGCTATGGAGCAGTTCAAGGCAGAGGGTTACAGGCCCTACTATTGTCATGGAGGTGGCCATGATCTGCCCGGTGGTGTCGCTTTTGTGGAAGCAGTAGAGGAATTAGCCCAGAAGATAGAGATGCCAGACTACATCTTCCATGCATCAGGGACGGGTTCTACTCAGGCCGGTATTGTGGTTGGCCTTGACAAGATAGGCTGGCATGATGTGAAAGTCGTTGGCATTTCTGTGGCTCGGCAGTATGAGCGCGGGCGTCAAGTGATAGCCGACTTTGCCAACATGCTGGCAGAGCACTATGGCATGGCAGAGCGCTATGACGACCGCATCATCTTCAACACGGACTATCTCTGTGGAGGATATGAACAATATACGACAGAAATGGAGGAATACCTGAAAAGGGTGATGAAAAAGACGGGGCTGATGTTTGACACGACCTATTCTGGCAAGGCTTTCTATGGTATGATTGACATCATTAAGAAAGAAGGGCTGCAAGGGAAAAAGATAGTTTTCTGGCATACTGGGGGACTCATGAATTTGATGAAATAATACGATATGAATATTCTGTTTACTTGCGCTGGCAGACGCACATATCTGCTGAAGTATTTTAAGGAAAACATGCAGGAGGGTGACAAGGTAGTTGCCACAGATATGCAATTATCGGCACCTGCCCTGCAAGTAGCAGATGTAAAGGTGCAAGTACCTGCCGTATATGCAGAGGACTACTTAGACAGGACATTGGATATCTGTAAAAAGTATTCCATTAATGCCCTGATTTCACTCAACGATTTAGAACTGCCTATCTTGGCTGAGAACAAGAAACGGTTTGAGGAAATTGGAGTGAAGGTAATAGTGAGTGACCCACATGTCATTGACATTGCCTTCGACAAGTATAAGACTGCGAAATGGGTGGAGTCACTTGGACTAAATGCACCCAAGACTTTTGTACGACTGACTGACGCAAAAGAGGCGTTGGCAACAGGTGAAATAGACTTCCCTTTGTTTCTGAAGCCTCGGTGGGGCAGTGGCTCCATTGGATTGGAAACTGTGGAAGATATGGAGGAACTGGAAGAGGTCTACCAACAGTTGTTCAAGAAGATAAAGAAAACCATCCTTGCTACGGCTTCGAAAGGTGATGAATACATCATGATTCAGGAAAAACTAACAGGTAAAGAGTTTGGCCTTGACGTGATGAACGACCTTGAAGGAAATTTTATAGCGGTATCGGTCAAGCAGAAGTTAGCCATGCGGGCTGGCGAGACAGACAAGGCAATAACAGTAGACTTGCCTGAAGTACGTGAGATGGGAGCAACCATCGGACGTAACTTGAAGCACATTGGCAATCTTGATGTGGACATTATGCAACGGGCCAATGGTGACTATTGTGTGTTAGAGCTGAATCCCCGCTTTGGGGGCGGTTTCCCGTTCTCATACGAGGCTGGGGTGAATCTTCCTAAGGCTATTATCATGTGGTTACATGGTGAGGTTGTCCCTGTGTCAATGCTTCAACCCAGATATGGATGTATGTTCGCAAAGAATGACTATTTGATGGAAATACAATAGTTATTACTCTCATATCTCCATGACTTATTCTCGTATCTCCATGACATATAGAGCAACGAAGCAGGGCAACGGTCACATGGTCACAACTGTGACCGTTTCTGGCGGAATAGTCACGATAGTTTTTCATGAGCATTCTTATGCGTGATATTGCCATTTTCGGTGCTGGCGGCTTCGGTCGCGAGGTGGCCTGCATCATACGTATGATAAACGAGAGCAGGCAGGAGCCAGAATGGAACATGATTGGGTTCTTCGATGACAACCGGGCGTTGAAGGAACAGCCGGTCTCCCACTACGGAGTCTGTCTTGGTGGCTTAGAAGAGTTGAATAGTTGGAACAGTCCCTTGGCTATCGCCATTGCCATCGGCAGCCCGCAGGTCCTAGCAAAGGTGGCCGCGAGCATCACAAACCCCAAGGTGACGTTTCCTAACCTGATGGCACCAGACACCGTGTTCCTGGACAAAGAGCATCTGAAGATGGGCAAGGGGAACATCGTCTGTCCGCGGTGTACATTGTCGTGCGACGTAGAGATGGGAGACTTTAACCTCCTCGTCGGAGGCATCCCGGTAGGCCATGACGTAAGGATGGGCAGCTATAATGTGGTGATGCCGTCAGTGAACATCTGTGGCGGGGTGCAGATGGGTGACTGTAACATGCTTGGAGTGCAAAGCGTGGTGCTGCAATATATGAAAATTGGAAACAATGTGCGGTTGGGAGCCAATAGCGTGTTGATGCGGAACGCGAAAAGCGACGAAGTGTATTTCGGCAATCCGGCAAGGAAAACAAGTACATAGGCAAAGAAGATGCTTCCAGAATTCCGGTTCCACCACATTGGCGTTGTGGTTAGAGATATTGACGATACTGCCGATGTCTATATACAGGCGGGGTACGCAAAGAGTGAAACGGTCTTCGATGCCATGCAGCAGGTGTATGTCTGCTTCCTAAAAAAGGAGGGCATGCCGATGATGGAACTGCTGATGCCCAATAATGCCGAATCACCGGTCTGGAATACTTTAAAGAAGAA
>Ga0247608_10001967_pt1 | contig 26986 bp, 18 predicted proteins | sample 176DNAGHGlowgp2_FD_193490 | JGI IMG/M metagenome (GOLD analysis project Ga0247608, IMG submission 193490) | Sheep rumen microbial communities from Palmerston North, Manawatu-Wanganui, New Zealand - 1766 DNA GHGlow gp2 | ecosystem: Host-associated > Mammals > Digestive system > Stomach > Rumen ... | reverse complement strand
CAGAAACATCACAAAAATGATGGTAAGACAGCTGAAAACGCAATGATGGCAAGGCTGGAGCCAAAATGTGTCAAGGGCAAAACCCCATGCCGACCTATACAAGAAGAATTAAACGACAATCCCTATAATAGGGGCCGGGCTTAAGGAGTGGCTATTCCTCGAAAGTGGCTATAAACTGTTATAATTAAAACCAATTTTATCTATTGTTAAATTTTAGTATGAATCGAAAATTTAGAAAGACAGCGCTGCTGATGAGTGCTATGGCCCTATTGGGACTCGGTTACTCGTCAAATGCCAATGCTGCAGGAGCTCCTCAGGAGGTTCAGCAAGCAACAAAGAAGATTACAGGTACTGTAGTCGACGCTCAGGGTCCCGTTATTGGAGCCAGCGTAGTTGAAAAAGGTTCGTCGAATGGTGTTATTACTGATTTCGATGGAAACTTCTCGCTCAATGTCAAGCCTGGTGCAACAATCGTTGTTTCCTATGTGGGCTACGAGACTCAGGAAATCAAGGTTGGCAACCAGTCAAACTTCAATGTCACTCTGAAAGAAGACGATGCTCTGCTGGAGGAAGTGGTCGTAGTAGGTTATGGCGTTCAGAAGAAGAAGCTGGTAACGGGTGCTACAGTAGAAGTTAAGGGAGAAGACATTGCTAAGCTGAACACGACTCAGGTTCTTGGTGCTCTTCAGAGCCAGAGCCCAGGTGTAAGCATTCAGGCCAACTCTGGTCAGCCTGGTGATGGCTTTAAGATTGCCATCCGTGGTGCTGGTACCAATGGTGACACAAAGCCTCTCTACGTGATCGACGGTGTGAGTGGTGGTGACATCAATAACCTGAACCCTGCCGACATCGAGCGTATCGACGTGCTGAAGGATGCTGCTTCCTGTGCCATCTACGGTTCGGCTGCTGCTAATGGTGTCATCCTTGTTACCACCAAACAGGGTAAGGAAGGTAAAGTTAGTATCAATTACGATGGTAATGTAGGTTGGTCAAATATTTACCGTCTGCCGCAGATGCTGACTGCTGGTCAATATATGCAGGTCATGGACCTCGTGCGCTTTAATACTGGTGAGAATCCTCGTAACTGGTCTGACTATTTCCAGGGCCAAGAGGACTTGCTTGCCGCCTATCAGAATGGTTCAAATCCTGGCACAAACTGGGTAGAGGCCATTCGTAACAAGAATGCCATGACCACCAGCCACTCTCTGAATGTTGCTGGCGGTAGTGACAAATCGAAGTTCTCTATCGGTAGTGGTTATCAGTATCAGGATGGCGTGTTCGGTGGTGATTATGCTAAATCAGACTATCGTCGTTTCACTTTGCGTGTCAATTCTGATCATGTTGTTCTGAAGAGTGCCAATGGTGATTTCGACGTTATCAAAGTTGGTGAGAATATCTATTACAGCCACAAGCAGAATCAGGGTATTCAGATTGGTAACCAGTATTCAAACATTCTGTCAACCGCTCTCCGTGGTAACCCGCTGATTCCTGTTTATAATGCAGATGGCAGTTACTTCGGTTATAACGACTTGAAGAATATGGGCATGTTCAACTATACATCGTATGCCAGCAACCCGGTTCTTAATCTGATTAACAGTCAGAGTGCCAATAACAAGAGCATTAGCTACGGATTGAATGCTGTAGGTTTTGTAGAGATCCAGCCTATCAAGGGTTTGACCTATCGTGGCCAGATCAGTTATAATCAGAGCAGTTGGACATGGCGTTGTTATCTGCCTACTTATAAGATTAATGATCAGGGCGATATGCGTACCACCGACCAGGCAACCAACCAGGTTGGAACAGGCTGGGGCTGGGGTACAACAAACACGCTGAATTATAAGTTCGATCTTACAGACCATCATTTCGACGTTCTCGTAGGTACTGAGTATGGTGAAAGCCGTCCTGACTTTGGCTTTACTCTGAATGCCACTTCTTCTGATGCCATTGTCGGCGACCTTGCTCACGCTTACATGAGTCTGATGAAGAACAATACCGCTGCCACTGTTTCCGGTTATCCTTATGGTGATTCTCGTGGTATGTCATATTTCGGACGTTTGAACTATGACTTCGCAGAGAAATATATGTTCACGGCCATCTTCCGTGCCGACGGCAGCTCTGTGTTTGCTCCTGGTCATCGTTGGGGTTACTTCCCCTCGTTCTCTGCCGGATGGGTTGTCTCTAACGAAAAGTTCATGCAGAGCACAAGCGATTGGCTCTCATTCTTGAAGATCCGTGCCGGATGGGGACAGAATGGTAACAAGAGCATTGGCGCTTTCCAGTATGAGGCAGCTTTTGCTTATGATGCCTACAGCATGTATTCATTCGGAAACACCAAGGACACCCCGACTAAGGGCGCCTCTCTTTCACGTTTGGCTAATGAGGATCTGACCTGGGAAACATCAGAACAGCTTGACTTCGGTTTCGATGCTCGTTTGTTTGGTGGAAAGTTAGGTCTTGTATTCGACTGGTATAAAAAGACAACAAAGGATCTTTTGCTTTATGTTCCTGTTTCTCCTACAACAGGCTTCAGCTCTCAGTTGAAGAATGCCGGCACGGTTCAGAACACAGGCGTTGAGTTCGCTATCAACTGGCGCGATCAGATCGGTAAGGACTTTGAGTACAATATCGGTTACAACATTGCCTATAATAAGAATAAGGTAACTGAGGTTAACAGTACCCAGAAATACAACAACGGTGGTAATGATCTGCTAGCCCAGGGAACTGGTTATATGGCACGTTTTGAGGAAGGTGAGCCTATTGGCTACTTCTGGGGTTACAAGACTGCCGGCCCCATCCAGAACGAGGCTGATCTCGCTGCCTACAAGGCAACTCTTAAGGATGGTGATGCGGCCAACTCATTGCAGGGCGCAGACCTGAAGATTGGCGACCTGAAGTTTGTCGACGTGAATGGCGATGGCGTTATCGATGCCTCCGACAAGACCAATCTCGGCGATCCTAATCCCGATGTAACCATGGGCGTCACTCTTGGCGCAAGCTATAAGGGCTTCGATCTTAACGTCACCGGCTATGCCGCTCTTGGTCAGCAGGTAGCCCGTTCTTATCGTAAGTTTACCGATGGCGAATATGAGAACTATACCACCGAGGTGTTTGATTACTGGGTAGGCGAAGGCACCAGCGACAAGTTCCCACAGCTGGCAGCCATGAACCGTGGTGTAAACTGGCAGTCTATTTCCGACCTCTATGTTGAGGATGCCGGCTACTTCCGTCTGCAGAACCTGACATTGGGTTATGATTTCAATAAACTGTGGAAGTCGTCTCCTTTCCAGCAGCTCCGTCTCTATTGTGCAGCCCAGAACCTGTTCACTATCACAAAGTATAAGGGCATGGATCCTGAGAATGGCATGGCCCTTAATGGAAGTGAACCTTGGGTAACTGGTGTTGATGTAGGTAACTATCCACAGCCTCGTACATATTTGGTAGGTGTAAACATTAAATTCTAAAATTCAGCATACACAATATGAAAAAGATAATTTTATTCGCCGCAGCCGTTGTCACACTGGGACTCTCTTCTTGTGACATAGACACTGTAGAAAACATCGGCGAAATGTCAACAAGTGAGTTCCCGAAAACGGATAGCGACATCGAAGCTGTGCTTGCTGGTGTCTATCAGAACTTGAATACTACCCACGCCAATCCGCAGTGCTCATTCCTTTATGCAGCCTGCCTGGCCAGCGACGACCAGCTTGGTGGTGGCGGCACCAACGATAAGCTGATGCAGGCAGAAGATTTGCTCTGTAACTATAATGCCGACATGACCAATCAGTTCTATGCTGACCGCTATTCGGGTGTGGCTCGTGCTAATACTTTGCTTAAAGTCCTGAGCGAGGCTAATGGTATCGATGAGAGCGTCAAGAACAAGGGTATCGGTGAGTCGCTCTTCCTCCGTGCTTTCTACTATTATGAGCTGGCTTCTATGTATGGAAATGTGCCTCTGATTACTGATCCCGATCAGGAGAATAACAATCAGGGTGATGTAACAGTACTCTGGGGACAGATCCTTCAGGATCTTCGCGACGCAGTTAAGCTCTTGCCAGCCGTGAAGGCGACAACTGCAGGCCGTGTAGACAAGTATGCTGCCGAGGCCATGCTTACTCGTGCCTGGCTGTTCTACACAGGATTCTATGGAAACGGAACGTCCACTTCTGATTTAGTAAGCACCACATACAGCCCACTCAGTTCTGTCAATCTGCCTGATGGCTCTACACTCACCAAGCAGGATGTTATCAATGCCATTGACGATTGTGTTAATAATTCAGGTTATGAGCTGGTAGCCGACTTCCGCAATCTATGGGCTTACACTAACAGCAAGGTTGTTAACGACTATCCTTATACAGCTGGTCAGAACCTGAAGTGGGTGGAGAATGATAACGAGGTTAATCCCGAAGCTCTTTTCTCTATCAAGTTCAATAAGTTGGCTTCCTGGCAGACCACTATCGGCTATGCCAATGGTATTGCGCTTCACTTCGGTGTTCGTGGTGGTCAGGATTATGCCAACACCTTCCCATTCGGACAGGGATGGGGTGCAGGTCCTGTCGCTCCAAACCTTGTGAACGACTGGAAAGCCGCTGAACCTAATGATATTCGCCTGAAGGCTTCTATCGCAGATGTTAATGATAAGCAGGAAATGCCAGCTTACACTCGTGGCGGTTGGGCAGACTTCGTACAGGAGTCTGATTACTATTCAAAGAAGTGGTCGCCCATTTGTGCTAAGAACGACGGATCGTTTGTTCAGAAGAACGACGACGGCACTACCGAAGTTCCCCCTTATCTGGCTTGTTTCGAGACGCTGATGTATCCTGGCAACTGGGATACCTCTGGCGAGAACAACTTCCAGCTTTCTAACATCCACGACCTTGTTCTTATCCGCTTTGCTGATGTTCTCCTGATGCAGAGTGAACTCAAGGAAGATGTTTCCGGTATTAATAAGGTACGCGCAAGAGCTGGACTTGATCCAATCAGCAGCTACTCTCTTGCAGCCCTCCAGAATGAACGTCGTTGGGAGTTGGCTTGCGAAGGCATACGTTGGAATGATATCCGTCGTTGGCATATTGCTTCCGTAGCCTTGGCCAAGCAGGAAGGACAGCCCGTCTACTATTGCGGTACCCCTGCTACTAACACCGCTCATAATGGTGGCTATGTTGCCCGCTACAATGCAACAGCAGGTTTCCAGAAGATGCCGGAGACGCAGGTTGCGCTCGGTACTGTCAAGCAGAACGACGGCTGGTCGGATGCTTCATCTGAATACACTGGCTGGTAATAACTAACCCTATAAAAAGAACAATAAAGATGAAAAAGCAAATATTTTTAATGGTTGCAGCTCTCGGCTTGCTGACTGCCTGTGACCCATCAAAGGACAGCATCGACATGCCAGGCAACTCTGACCTGACGAGTGATCAGCTGGCAAGCGGTTTCACTACAAAGCAGTATAGTGATGAAACCTATACAACAGAGGCTGCCGATGGTAACTATTTTACTTATTCCACATCACCAGCTCGTGTTGTTAAAATCTATCAGCTTGATGATGAGGGTACTGAGAGTGTCCTGGCTTCAGGAAAGGCTAACGGTACTTTCAAGATTGTGCCAAAGCGCGGTAATCCGTCACAGCAGACCTTCTATATAGAGACTCGCGACTTTAATGGTAATGTCATCAAGACTTCAAAGACCGCAGAGGTATATGTTCCTCAGGAACTTGAACCAGTTGTACGCTGGCTTGCCAGTGATGCATACGGCTCAAAGACCTGGAAGTGGGATACTGAGTTCCGTGCAGATGGTGCAGTCTGGGGTAACTTCGGCTATGCCGCAGGCGATGACTGGTCAAGTGGTATCTGGTGGGGTGCTAAACCTGAGGATTTGACAGGCCAGTTGCAGCATTCTGATACTGGAGTCGCTACTGGTGAGGAAAGTGCAGCCGCTACGATGGTTATCTACGACGATGGAAACATTGCTTGTTTCGATGCAGGTGGTAACCAGATCCGTAAGGGTAAGTATTCTGTTTCTGGATGGACTGGTGGGAAGAGTCAGGCCTCTGTCGACGGCAGTCAGGCTGCATGGGCATACGGAACGCTCACTACCACTGAGGGTGCAATCCTCTTCCCATTCAAGATTAATGGCGGTGGCGAGAAGCCTACCAACTTTGAGATTCTGCAGTTGGATGCCTCTCACCTGAAGTTGGCCTATGCCGCTCCTGGTACTGGTGGCTGGAGTGAAGCTACTTGGTGGGCATTCAAGAGTGCTTCTGATGGCGAAGGTGCTTTGACAGGCTTTGATAATAAGGCTTGGACATGGGATACTGAGTTCCGTGGTGATGGCGCTGTCTGGGGAAACTGCGGTTATGCAGCAGGCGAAGACTGGACAAGTGGTATCTGGTGGGGTGCTAAACCCGAGGAGTTGACAGGCCAGTTACAGCATTCTGATACTGGAGTCGCTACCGGTGAGGAAAGTGCCGGTGCATATATGACCTTCGACTGGAAGACGGCAGCAGTCAAATCATTCAGCGCTGCTGGTGCAGAGATCCGCTCTGGTAAGTTTGAGATTCAGAACTGGGGCAATGGTGAGAAGACTCAGGCATCAGTCGACGGTTCTCAGGCTGCATGGGCTTATGGAACATTGCATACTGATGCAGGTTCAATCCTCTTCCCATTCAAGATTAATGGTGGTGGTGAAAAGCCGACAGACTTCGAAATCATGCAGCTCGACAACGACCATCTGAGACTCATCTACGCTGCTCCTGGCACTGGTGGCTGGAGCGAGGCTACCTGGTGGGCCTTCAAGAAGAAGTAATCCTGCTTAGGTTCAAAAACTCTATATCATCCGCCCTGCAGCGGCGAGGCTGCAGGGTGGATTTTTTTGTATTATCACCTTGAATGTCGGCCTTGGTTAAAATACATGGAGCGTTAGCCTTGGTCAAAATGTCAACGCAATGTTTTTATCATTCAAAATGATAAATTTTGAGTTAAGCCATCACTTTTATAGTCAAATACTTGTATTTCGGGTAGATAAATAGTGAGGGCTTGATGTTTGATCCGTCACCAAGCCGTCACTTTTATGGCTTTAAAGCAAAATTTCTTGACGTGTAAAGTCGGAGATTAGGCAATAGTTTGTGCGAGTTCAAGCAGACTAAACTCACAGTTTTCCTATACTAAACTGTCAGTTTACTTATACTAAACTTTTTGTTTAAGCCGTTTGTGCTGTTGCTAAAAAGCCTTTAAAATAATGGTTTGTGGGCAGTTGCCTGTGTGTTTAAGCTCGCTATTATATAGAAAATGATGGCTTAGTGATGGCTCAAACATCAAGCCATCACCATATAAATCTCTGTAAACCAATATAATAACAGCTAAAGTGATGGCATATGCAAAAAATTTATCATTTTTTATTTGGAAATTACTTTGCTATCACATATTTTTGAAAATTATGAACACTACTATTTTCGTCTTTCTCACATGCCGATTCGTGAAAACATGAAAAAACATCTAAAGCCTTGGAAATATGGAAAATAGTTTGTACCTTTGCATCCAATCTAAGGCGAAATGGCAACAGATACCAAAGCGTTTACCCATGTCACTTTTACGAAGAAAGTGATAAGCAATCATCTGAACTGGGTTTTCACGATGCTGATGGGCATCGGGATTTTTGTGTTTTGGTACGTAGCCTATCCTCATGCCTTGTCGTATCAAGAACAGTATCAGTTGTTTCTTTGGACTGGCGACTATTTCCTGGAGCGGATAAGTCTGCCTGGAGGTCTGACCGACTGGCTCGGAGAGTTCATCGTACAGTTCTATTATGTGGAATGGTTGGGGGCATTGCTTCTGACCTTGCTTTTGATGGCCTTGCAACGATTAACGGTCAGACTGTTGCCAAACGGATTATGGTGGCTTAGCATACTTCCTGTATTGTTTGTGTGGTGGCTGATGGGCGATATTAATGTGCTGTTGTCTCTTCCTGTGGCCATCGTGTTGGCATTGGCGCTTGCTTGTGTGATGCCAAAGCGCTTTTCATGGACTGATATCGTTGTTCTGCCTATAGCCTATTGGCTGACAGGTCCTGCTGTATGGCTATATGTTTTGGTACGTGTGGTACAGTTGGGGTGGAAGCATCTTTGGACGGCAGGCTGGTTGTTGGCTGTTCAGCTGGCGGTCTATGCCTGGTTCCTGCCACAGTGGCCTCTACAGCAGGCTATGACGGGACTTAACTACTATCGCATACCATTGCACTATCCACAGTTGACGGGCTATGACAAGGATATGTACGAGCTGATTCGTATGGACTATCTGGTTCGTCATGAGCGATGGGACGATATTGTAAAGCGTGCTGGGGAATACCAGGTAAGAACGCCTTTCTGGTCGAACTGCGTGAATCTGGCTTTGGCAGAAAAACGGCTTCTGGCAGACAGGATGTTCGATTTCTATCAGAGTGGCGAGGATGCGCTGATCATGCCCAGAACGAGAGACCTCACCTCGATGCTGCCATCGGCTGAGGCTTTCTGGCGGTTGGGTATGGTGAACTCTGCACAGCGCTATGTGTTTGATACTCAGGAGTCGATACTCAATGGGCGCAAGAGTGGTCGTTGCACCAAGCGTATAGCTGAATGTATGATCGTGAATGGTCACTATAAGGCGGCAGCCAAACAACTGAATCTGCTGAAGAAGAGCCTTTTCTATCGCTCATGGGCCGAAGATGTGGAGCTTAACGACGAGTGGGTTCAAGCGCATCCAGTATATGGAAAGTTGCGCAAGCTGAGATATAAGGACAATTTCCTTTATAGTTATGAAGAGATCGACAAGATGTTCGGTTTGCTTTTCATGAACAATCAGCAGAACAAGATGGCGCTCGACTATTTCATGGCGCAGATGCTCCTGACGGGGAATGTGCAGGGGTTCCAGCAGTATATGGGAATGGTGCAGCAGTATGGCGGTTATCGCATGATGCCGCTGGGTTATCAGGATGCCTTGCAATGTATCAAGATGCAGGGTCGGGTGCCTGATTCGCCTTATGCCAAGTATGTGCAACAAATGATGGGGAGGAGATGAGAATGAAATATCTGCTTTTATCTTCCGCCATCTTCTTGTGTTCTTGCTCCTTTAGCCCCGAGAACCCAGTAAAGACAGATCAACTGCCAGATATCTATCCCGACTATATCGGTGTGACGATCCCTGCCGATATTGCCCCGTTGGACTTTAACTTTGCCGACGAGGCTATCGATGCCTTGGATGTGGTGGTGAAGGGATCGAAAGGCGGTGAACTGCATGTGCAGGGCGACTATGCCGATTTCGACATTGACGACTGGCACGAGCTGACGAAGCAGAACCAGGGTGGAAAGATAACAGTTACCGTTTGTGTCAAGAAAGACGGCAAGTGGCTGCAATATCGCGACTTCGACATCTTCGTAAGTCCGTATTCGCTTGACGACTGGGGGCTGACCTATCGCCGTATCAAACCCGGCTACGAGGTGGGTGGTGATATCGGCATATACCAGCGTAACATCCATACCTTTGATGAATACGCTGTCTTGACCGAGACAGTAGTGCCTGGGCGCTGCTTCAACTGCCATACAGCCAATCGTACTAATCCAGACCGGATCACCTTGCAGATGCGAGGTGAGGGTGGAGGAACGCTGATTCAGAAGGACGGCAAACAGACATGGGTAGAGACGAAGACCGACTCTACGAAAGCGGCTGGGTCGTATAGCTTCTGGCATCCCGATGGCAACTATGTGGCGATGGCTGTGAATTCGGTTCATCAGAGTTTCTTTACTGGTACTGGTCAGCGTATAGAAGTGTACCATAAGTTCAGCCATATAGAAGTGCTCGATACCCGCCATAACGAATTGATTCTCTCGCCGTTGTTGCAGACGGATGATCTGGAGATATTCCCGGCTTTCTCAGCCGATGGCAAATGGCTCTATTACAGCACATCGAAGCCATGTAGGGTGCCGGCAGAATATGAGAAGGTGAAGTGTTCGCTGTGTCGTATCGGCTTTGATGCCGAGAAAGGCCTGTTTGGTGAAGTGGTGGATACACTTCTCAATGGTCCTCTGACGGACAAGAGTTATGTCTTGGCGCGACCTTCGTACGACGGCCGCTGGCTGATGTATTGTGTCAGCAGCCGAGGTAATTTCCCTGTGAGTCAGGATGATGCCGACCTGTGGCTGATGGATCTGAAGACGGGTGAGAGTAGAGAACTCAGCGAGGTAAACAGTCAGCAATGTGAGAGCTTCCATAACTGGAACGGTAATAGCCATTGGTTTGTATTCAGTTCGAAGCGCGAAGACGGGATGTATACTAAGCTCTATCTCGCCAGCATCGACGATCAGGGGAGAGTGTCGAAGCCATTCCTCCTGCCTCAGCGCAATCCAAGAGCTTACTATCTGGAGATGATGGATGCCTACAACTGTCCTGACTTCACGAAGACCAAGGTGGAGCTCGATGCTCATGAGGCGTATCGCCAGGTGTTTGACAATCGCAGGGCGGTTGTAAAGGTAAAAAAGTAAAAAAGTAAGAAATATGAAGGAAAAAGAATTATTGTGCGAAGTAAAAAGGATGGGCAAGAAGGTTTTACCTTTTTACCTTTTTACCTTTTTACTTTTATCTGCCTGCCAGCAGAACGACGGCAAGTGCTATATCGAAGGCACGGTGAAGGGTGAGCAGTACGAGGGCAAGCGCATCTTCGTGGTGCCGGTCAATGGTCCGAAGACGGCCGAATATGTCGACTCCATGGAAATTACCAATGGTAAGTTCCACTTTGTTAAAGACTATACCAAGGACACCATGCAGATGTACCAGATTCTGATGGACTATCACTATCGTATGGGACTCCAGCCGCTGCTTATCGTGGGTGAACCTGGCCACATCCATGTGACGATCGACTCCATCAGTTCTGCCGGAGGTACGCCGCAGAATGATTCGCTACAGGCTTGGAAAGAGGTGACTGAGAAGTTCAATCGTGATTATGCCACGTACAACCGCACGCTTTCCATGCTGCGAGAGAGAGGTCTTTTGGAGAAGGCTGACACCATAGAGCAACAGGGCTACGAGTGCCGTATGGCCTATAAGAGATATTCCCGTCAGTTGGCTGAGAACATGAAGGAGGGCGTGCTCCACGACTTCATTATGGAACTCTTCCCGCTGACCTATAAGCGTAAGATGCCCGACGGCTCTATCAAGACATTCAATGCCGACACGAATGAAGAGATTCCTGAGTAAAAACGCGCCGCTGCTGTCGACGCTACTGTTTGGTATAGCGGTGTTCTTGTTTTGGAGAATCCGTTATCCTTTTGCGCTGACCTATCAGGAGCAATTTCAGTTGTTCCTGTTTGATGACGATTACTTCTGTAGCCGGATGGCTGAACCTGGTGGTCTGGCTAGATATATGGCAGAGTTTCTGGTACAGTTCTATAATGGTGTGACTTATGGAGCACTCATTCTCGCTTTTCTATATATGTTGGTGCAGCGACTCACGTGGCGTCTGATGCGCTCAGAGGGTCACTATGCCTTGAGCTTCATTCCGTCGGTATTGCTTTGGTATGCCATGGGCGACGAGAGCGTGATGCTGACGTATGTGGTGGCATTACTCATAGCAATGGCGATAGCGTGGGGATGGAGAAGCTGGTCGGAAAAGTGGTCGCAATGGGTTAGGTGGATAGTTGCATTGTTGTTAATACCAGTGGTGTATTGGCTGATAGGTCCCATGGTACTGTTGGTGGCATTGCTGATGATGCCGTGGACTATTACAGTTGCCACCTTGCTGTATTCTCTTGGGTTGATTCTGCTGAGCGCTCATTATCTGCCATTCCCAATGCTGAGAACCGTATTAGGTATCAGTTACTATCGCTTCCCCATCATGTTGCCTTATTTGCTGATGGTAATACCTGTGGTCGTTTGGCTGATGGCAGACTTTATAAAGTTTCTTCCTCAAACAAAGCGATGGGTAAATGTGACAGAGGCGTTGCTGGTGCTGGTGACAATCGCCTTCTTGGTCGACTTGGGCTACGATAAGAAGAAATACGAACTGATAGAATATGATTATCTGGTTCGTATAAGAGACTGGAAAGGCATTATTGCCAAGGCCGAGAAACAAATGCCCGATTTGCCTATGAGTGTGAGTGCTACTAATCTGGCACTGGCTATGACAAACCAGTTAGGAGACAGGGCCTTTGAATTCTATCAGCGTGGAACCCAAGGCCTGTTCCCTAAGTTTGAACGTAACTTTGCGAATTCGCAGCTGACAGGTGAAATCTATTTCCATTTGGGAATGATTAACACAGCCCAGAGGTTAGCCTTCGAGTCGATGGAGGCCATACCTAATTATAATAAGAGTGCCAGAGCCGTTAAGCGACTGGCAGAAACGAATATCATCAACGGGCAGTATAAGATAGCCGAAAAGTATCTGCGCATGCTCGAGAAGACCATCTTCTATCGTCCTTGGGCCAAGCAGATGATGGCGACATTGGGTAACGAAAAGGCCATTAATGAACATCCGCTATATGGCACACTGCGTCAATACAAACTGCCGAAGGATGTCCTGTTCAGTGATGGTGAGCTTGACCATATCTGCGGACTGTTGTTCTTACACCATCAGCAGAACCTGATGGCAGCCCAGTATCTGTTGATGATGCCGCTGCTCGATAGAGATATAGAATTGTTTATGGCGTATGTCAAGGTGGTTCAGAATCGTATTCAGTATAACCCGCGGAGCTGTCAGGAAGCAATAGCCTTTGCCTTTATGCGACAGGGACAACGGCCTCCGCAAGGATTCGTAAGCCAGATCATACTGCAGCAGATGGATCGTTTTGCAGGTATCTATTCTTCTGACAAGACCTCTCCGGAACTGAACGGATTCAAGAATACATTATGGTATTATTTAATGCTTGGTAAATGATGATGGATTATAAATATTGGTTATTGGTTGTTGGTTGTTGGCTGACGGTGGCTTGTACATCTGTCGTGGAGAATCCGACGAAGGTTGATGAACTGCCTAAGATTTACCCCGATTATATCGGAGTAACCATACCCGCTGAGATTGCGCCATTGAACTTCAGCTGCATGGATGCCGATATAGACTGCATGGATGTTGTGGTGAAAGGATCGAAGGGCGGCGAACTGCATGTGCAGGGCGATGAGGCTGATTTTGATATGGCCGACTGGCACGAGCTGACGGAGCAGAACAAGGGCGGACAGTTAACTGTGACCGTCTGTGTCAGGAAAGGCGGAACATGGATCCAGTATAAGGACTTCAGCGTCACGGTTAGTCCATACGCACTGGATGAATGGGGGCTGACTTATCGTCGTATAGCCCCGGGTTATGAGGTGTTCAGTCACATGGGCCTTTATCAGCGCGACCTCTCTACTTTCGATGAATACGCTATCATAGAGAATACTCAGGTGCCAGGCATGTGTGTTAACTGCCATTCGGCACATCAGACGGATCCGCATCAGTTCGTATTCCACGTTAGAGGTGACCATGGAGCCACGATGTTTCAGATTGACGGACAAAGGGAGTGGCTAAAGGCCAGTAACGAGCAGTTGGGTGGTTCGATGGTCTATCCTTATTGGCATCCAAGCGGAAAATACTGTGCATTCTCTACGAATCAGACTCGTCAGGGCTTCCACGCTGTGTCTACCAAACGTATTGAGGTCTTGGACCTTTCGAGCGATGTCTTCGTTTATGATCCTGCTACCCACAAAATCCTGACCGACTCGCTCTTGAGTACAAAAGACTGGAGTGAGAACTCACCCGTGTTCTCGCCCGACGGAAGGACGCTGTATTATATGACCTGCAAACAGCAGGACTATCCTGATCATTTTAAAGATGAGCAGTATAACCTCTGCAAGATCAGCTTCGACCCCGAGACGGGTAAGTTCGGCGAACGGGTGGATACGGTCTTCAATGCAGTGGCAATGGGTAAGAGCCTGACTTGGCCCCGTCCGTCATTTGACGGGAAGTACATCCTGTTTACCTTGCTGGACTATGGCTATTTCTCTATATGGCACCAAGAGAGCGATCAGTGGCTGCTTGACTTGCAGACCGGAGAAGCCCGTGAGCTGAAGGAAATCAACAGCGACGAGGCCGACAGCTATCACAACTGGAGTCTGAACTCTCGCTGGATTGTCTTCACCAGTCGTAGAGATGATGGACTGTATAGCCGTCTCTATCTCGCCAGCATCGACGATCAGGGAAGGCTCTCGAAGCCTTTCATGTTGCCTCAGCGTCATCCAAAGGAATACTACGGGGAGAGTATATATTCCTTCAATACCCCAGACTTTACAAAAACGAAGGTTACGTTTGATGCCCATCAGGCAGGACGGGAAATTGCCTCTGACAAGCGCATAGAGACAACCCTGCAATAGTGTCGGTCGTGTTAAGTCGTTTTCAGGGATGGAATGACAGCGCTTTTTTCTTCATGGCCTTGGCGACATCGTTAACGTCGAAGGGAACCTTTCCCTTGCCAAGCTCTGGGACGTTGAACGACTTCAGGTTATTGTCGTAAAAAGTAGGATACCTCTGTGGCAGACAGAAGGGCTTGTGGGCTCTGCCGTCTTTGTCGACGTAGCAGAAGTAGGGTTTACCATACAGGCCATCGTCACGCTTCGAAGCGAAAACAAACCATCGGCTGTTACTACTCCATGAATGATAGGTATCACTCTTCGCGCTATTGACAATCGCCATACTATCGATGGAACCTGTCTCAAGATTCATCATCTGTAGATCGGCCTCTGGATGCCAGATGGGAAAAGTACCGTAGTCGGCTACTGTATAGAGAAGATAGCGTCCGTCAGGACTGATGCGGGGATGGCAGACACTCTTATTATTTAATAAGGTATCTGCCTGAGTACCGATAGTACCCGTCTGTTCGTCGAAGGCGATGCGCAGGAGACTGTATTGGAGGTTTTTTATGTCAGTTGGCAGACTCACGGTGTCGGCGCTGCAATAGTAGATGTATTTCCCGTCGGGCGAGAAAGTGGGGAAGGTCTCAAATTTCAGGCTATCGCAAAGAAGGGGTGACGAGATGATGCGATGCTCCCCGATATCTGCCACGTAGACATTCGACGCGGCATCATAAACCTCTAACCTCTTTTGGGCTAAACTATGGAAAGCCGGGATGATCTTCTGGGTGGAATAGGTGATATAACGTCCGCTCGGACTAAATCCGAAATAGACACTACCCGGAATATGAAGTTTACTCAACTGTCCGTTCTCGTTCAAAATAGCTCCACCATCAGGGCCACGTACATACATCATGGACAGGCTCGGATCCTGATTGGCATAGATATGACAATTCATACAGCGGTTCTCCAGTTGCTCGTAATGTCCAATGGCATCCACGTCAAAGTTCTCCACACATCGCTGCTGTATCTGAACGTTGTTCCATATCTCGTAGTCGGGCTCAATGAGGCGATAGCTTAAGTAAGGATCAATCTTGTCGCTCACAACAAGCCAATGGAATGTCTTGAACCCGATCCAGCTTCCATCGATGAGGGCTGTTACCATTACCTCTATCTCCTTGTCTGCATGTTGCTGCATCAGCTCCTTCCAGTCATCCATATCGAAGACGACCTCATTACCTTTGGCATTCAGCACAAACGTGCCGGCTTTTACCTCGATGGCCTCGCAATCGGCACGGAGCAGGAAGTTCAGTGGGGCGATATTCTCAGGAATAGTGACATCGCAATAATCAGGATAGAGTGGGGGCAACTCACTACTTTGCTGCACGTTCTCTGGTGTTGGCGTACAGGAGGAGCAGAAGACAGCAGAAGACAGCAGAAGATAGAGGAAGATGGAAGAAGGTAGTTTCATTTTATATCTCTGGAGCTTTAATCTTGTCAAAATAAAACCAGTATGTGCCCTTAAAGGCGGGATTCCCCCTTTGGGCATTATATTGTTGGAAACGTTCAAACACATGGCCTTGCCTGATATACTTTTCCCAATCCTCCTGAGGGGCATCCGAACCAGCCAGCCAGATGCACAAGGCTTCCTGATAGAGTGTCTTCAGACGAGGTTTGTTGGTATCAATACAATAGCGGTCATAATCGCGCTTGAAGTTCGATATGTCCTTCAGCAACAAGTCGCTGCAGAGGATATAATCGAGGGCGATGGTGTTGTTGGGATTGGCATCAAGCAATTGCATCATCAGGAAGTGAGCATTGTCTGAGATGGTAATGGTATCGTGATGGTTTACCATCTGCATCTTCTCCCGATAAATCCGTTGACCATTCTGACGGATATTCTTGGCCCATGTGCTGTAAACAAACGTTTTGTCTAAAATGCGCAGATATTTCTCTGCCGCCAGCGAATCACCACTAACAATATTACACTCCGCTAAACGGCGTATCATTCGGACATTACGATTGTTGTGCGAGAAAACGTTGGTCATCATCGCAGCCCTTTCCGTAAAGGTCATGTCGCCAAGTGCCCAGTATAGTTCGTTCATATTGCGGATCGTCAGCATGGGCGTATCAGAACCGATCTTTTCGAATGTACCAAGATAGTTCGACGTGAACTTCATCAAGTGATCAGGCAGCTCATCCCGTTGTGCCTGTGACAGGTTATAGAAGAAAAGCATCTGATCGGTCCATTTGTCTTCACTTTCTACTAAACGGATGACCTTGTCATAGTTGCCAAAGTAGTATTCGCAGTCTACTGCGAAGTCTTTTTCCAAGATGAAGTCCGGTGCCTGAATCTTCTTAACCTGTGGTAGACCGAAAAGCAGATAGGTAGGCAGCAGCATGACGGCAAACCATAGAATACGGAATTTCCATCCTCTCATCAGTGAAACAGTCCATAGCAACATGACCCAACTCATGATGGCGATGGTTGATGAAAGACGATAACTTGTACTGAAATGGCAGACGGCTATAAAGGTCATCACTGTCAGTGCCGGTATCAGGGCCGTGATTCTGCTGACCTTGAAGTTCCTAAGGGTCTGATATAACAAGATCCCGATAGCGAGCAGACAGAGCGCAAGGACAATGGCACCAACATACAGATAGTAGAAGAACTGTGTCAGAAAGTCGCCTATCAAGAGTGATAATCCGCCGTTATGGAAATAGGTGGATATATAATCCCACGACCAAAGAAATATCTGATTTTGTTCCTGAAAGATGAAGTGATATGGATAGCAATACTGGAAAAAAGAAAGATTCCGACACTTGTGATGGTCAGTATAATATAACTACTTATCCCTCTTCTCATTCTATGCATAGTCGCTGCCAAATAAAGCACCTTAGTCGTGCCTACGCTTCTTATCGAACTTGTGAAGGAAGTATCTGAAAGCTTCAAGACCCACAAGCACCAGGAATGTTGACGTTGCGGCAATGATATACATGCCACCACCACAGGCCAAACCGATGGCTGCCGTCACCCATAATCCTGCAGCCGTTGTCAGTCCACGAACCACGTTCTCACTCTTATGGAAGATAATGGTACCGGCACCAATGAAACCGATACCTGAAACGACCTGTGCCGCCACACGCGACACGTCCCATCGATGCTCAGGAGTGTGCATGGCTCCCTCGAAGCCATATGCCGACACAACCATAAACAAGGCCGAGCCCAGAGCCACTAGGAAATGGGTGCGGAAGCCCGCTTCCTTCGCCCTGTACTCACGTTCCAAACCAATGGCTCCTCCCAAAAGGGCAGCCACAAAAATGCGGAGAACAAACTCCCATGTCATATTATCCATAGCTTATAATGTTTTCTTGTAACAGCGATGACGACGGTGGATGACAGACTCCAGATACTGCCACTGGCCAAGCACACCATCATTGGTCTCCATCATCGGACCCGTATCAGCCCATTCGAAGCCGTAGCGCTGGAACTGACGGATGAGGTCGTCGAAGATAAGCCCGTTGGCACCTTTGGAACGGTACTCAGGCAGCACGCCAATAAGCAGGAGGTCGACGATAGGGGTCTTGTGCCACTTCAGGATCTTGAGCAGATGCCACCAGCCGAAGGGGAACAGATGACCGTCGCGCGTCTTCTGTAGAGCCCGTGAGAACGAGGGGAAGGTGATGCCAAAGCCCACCAGACGGTCGTTGTCGGAGGCATCAACGATACCTGTCACCAGATTCAGGTCGGCCAATTTGATATAATTGTTCGCCAGCAGGTCAATCTGCTTGTCGGTGAGGGTGCAAAAGCCGTAGAGATCCTTGTAGGTGGTATTAAGCAGGTTGAATATCTCTTGAGCCTTGCCCTCCTTCATCAGCTCATGACGGGTGAACTTATGGACACGGAGGTTATAGCGCTTGCGCACCATCTCTGTGACCTTCGAGAACTTCTCCGGCACCACCTCGGGCACCTTCACCTTCGCCTCCACCCAGTCGTTGGCTTTCTCAAACGTGCCCAGCTGCTCCATGTGTTTCGGATAGTAGGGGTAGTTATAGTTGATATACATCGATGCAAGCTCTTCAAAGCCCTCGACAAGCATGCCCTCGCGGTCGGTGTCGATGAAGCTCATCGGACCGATCATCTCCGTCATGCCGCGCTCACGCCCCCACTCTTCCACTGTCTGCAGAAGGGCAGAGGACACCTCCACGTCGTCAATGAAGTCGAACCATCCGAAACGCACCTGCCGACTCAGCCACCGTTCGTTGGCACGACGGTTGATGATGGCAGCCACACGACCGACAATCCGGCCTTTCTTCCTAGCCAGAAAATAATCGGCCTCACAATAGTCGAACGACGGGTTCTTCTGCCTGTCGAGCGTTGCTATCTCATCAAAATAGAGGAAAGGAACTGCATAGTCACTATCCCGGTAGAGGTCATAATAGAATTGTACAAACTGTTTGAGTTCCTTTTTCGTTGTTACTTTTTGTATTTCAATCATTGCGCTGTTATATCATACTTGCTGCAAAGGTACGAAGAATTAGGAAGTTCAAGAAGTTCTAACAGTTAAAAGGAGTTAAATCAGAGCGCTTCGATATAATCGTAGAGTTTTTTGTAGAATGGATGACGGGTCATGGTCGATGCATCGCCAAGAATGATCAGTTTCATCCTGGCACGGGTGATGGCGACGTTCATACGGCGCAGGTCACGGAGGAATCCAATCTGTCCTTCATCGTTGGCTCGCACCAGTGAGATGAGGATGATGTCGCGCTCCTGTCCCTGAAAACCATCAACGGTATTTACGCTGATCAGACTGCGGTAGGGCTTGAAGAACTCACGTTTCTTGATCAGTCGTCGCAGATGCTGCACCTGAGCCCGATAGGGTGAAATGATACCAACGTCGAGACGCTCGTCAAGGATGCGCTGCTTACCTATCTTTGAGAAATAATTCTCCAATACAAGCAGCGTCAGTTCCGCCTCAGCCTTGTTGATGCGTCCGAAACTCTCACCCACGAATTCCTCCGTAAACTGTAAACCGTCCGCTCGACCCGAAGGGGCGCTTTCCTCAGAAAGAACTGTAAACTGACTTGTGTCCACCCATGTCATCGGAATATCGAGGTCGAGAATGCTACGGTATTTCACCTCAGGAGCACTCTCCACCTGATTGCCATAGAACCAGTCGGAAGAGAAGCGCATGATCTCCTCGTTCATACGATACTGCATCTTCAGCAGGGTCACCACTTCGGGTTTGTTCTCCACGATGCGCTCCATAAGGGTCTTGCCGAGCCCGCCCTTCAGGGCTGCGATGCTCTTCACCGTCGGAGGCAGCTGACAATGGTCGCCAGCCAGTATCACTCTCGACACCCGTCGGATGGGTATCCAGCAGGCAGCCTCCAAAGCCTGTGCCGCCTCATCTATAAATAAAGTGCCGAACTTCTGTCCCTCCAGCAGTCGGCTGCTTCCCACAAGTGTGGAAGCAATGACACGGGCCTCTCCGAAGAGTTGGGCATTGATGCGTATCTCAAGTTCTATGGCACGTTCCTTGAGGCGTTCCAGCTTCTGGTGGTATTTGTCATCACCCCGTTTCCGATGGGCACGCAACTCACGGATAGCCTTGCGGATAGACCAAAGCAGTTCATAATCAGGATGAGCCTCGAAGCGTCGCTCGTAGGTAAACGAGAGCATCTTGTCGTTGACACGCGTGGGATTACCTATTCTTAATACGTTGACTCCACGGTCGACAAGCTTCTCGGATATCCAGTCGACAGCCATGTTACTCTGCGCACAGACCAGCACCTGACTCTCCCGCCGTAGGGTTTCATAGATGGCCTCGACGAGGGTTGTCGTCTTGCCTGTGCCTGGAGGTCCGTGGACCACAGCCACATCCTTCGCCCACAGAACCTTGTTCACCGCCTCTTCCTGAGTACGGTTCAGATAGGGGAAACGCATCGGGGCGAAGCTGAATGTCTCGGCCTTCTGGTGAGAATAGAAGAGGTCTCGCAGATAGCCCAGACGTCCCTTGGCCTTCATCACACGGTCGAGAGCCTCGAACATCATCTTATAGCTCGTCTCGTCGAAGAAGAGTTGGATGCCCACGTTCTCCGCTCCCTGCACATCAATCAGATGACCGTCATCAGGCACAGCCACCACCATACGGTCGCCGTCCACATAGCTGACAGTTGCTGTGAAGTTGAAGTAGCGGATGGCCTCTTTGGTTTTTTCGGAATCCACTCGGAAGAAACAGACGGGCCGCCCGAATTCGAAATTATGCTCTATCTCGTCATCATCGCCCTGCCGGAATACCTCTACGACCAGCTGATTGAGTGAATTATAGTAACTCCTGCCCATCTTCAGCGGATACCAGGCATCACCACGCTTCACCTTCCGCTGCAGCCCCATCTCCTCGGTCTGCTTGCGAAAGGCCTCCTTCTCAGTCTGATACTCCAACTGGAGCAGCAGACGCTGTTGCTGTAGTGCCAATATCGGCGAACTCTGCTGATTTCCCATAATTCGGATGCAAAGGTATGCATATTTTTAGACATAGAACCTTTTTAATATATATTTTTAGACAAAAGAACATAAGAACATGTTATTTAATATGTTCGTATGTTAATATGTCTATTATTTGTTCTTATGTCTAAAAAAAAGCCTATCTTTGCAAACGATATGAAACAAATACTACTGATTAACGACGTCGTTGGCTACGGCAAGGTGGGCATGGGCGCCATGCTCCCCATCCTGTCGTATCTGGGCATTCCGACATACAGTCTGCCGACGGCCCTCGTGTCGAATACACTCGACTACGGGAAGTTCAACATCCAGGATACTACGGACTACATCCGTGGCACGCTGCCTGTATGGAAGGAGTTAGGCTTTTCGTTTGATGCCGTCTGCACAGGCCTGATGTTCAGCGACGAACAGGCAAAGCTCGTCGCTGGCTACTGCAAGGAACAGGGTGCCCAGGGCACGACGGTCTTCGTGGATCCCATCCTCGGTGATGGCGGACGACTCTATAACGGCATGACCGAACGTCAGGTAGAGCTCATGCGTGAGATGGTCAGCGTGGCTCATCTCACCTTCCCCAACTACACGGAGGCTTGCTATCTGACGGGCACCCCCATTCACATGGAGGGCATCACCTGGGAGGAAGCGGGCGACCTGCTCGACAAACTGCGCGAGATTGGCTGTAAGTCGGCCATCATCACCAGTTGCAAGATCGACGGTCAGAATGCCGTAGCAGGATACAACCACTATGACGACAGCTATTTCCATCTGGAGTATCACGAGATCCCAGGCCTGTTCCACGGCACGGGCGACATCTTCTCTGCCGTGCTCATCGGCCATCTGCTCAACGGGGAGTCGCTGAAGGTCTCTACCCGCACGGCGATGGACACTGTATTCCGCATGATCGACCGCTACAAGGACACCCCCGACAGGAACAAGGGTATTCCCGTGGAGAAATGCCTCGACATCCTCAACGCCAACGCTGACCACTGACGATATGCCATCGCCCCTGCATCCCCTGACCACGGACATCGTCCCTCCGGAGCGGTTCACCTATCCTTTCTGCTACGAGCCCCATCCGCTATGTCTGTTGGCAGCAGAAGAGGTGAAGCAGGAGATTGCACGTATCAACCCCACGGAGGGCAAGATGTTCGGTGTGCTGGTGGTGAAACAGAGGGACGGTTCTTTTGTTACATCGCCTGGTGTAACAAAAGAACCGTCCCTCTGTTATATGGCGGCCTACTCCGGTCTTCTCGAAGGCCGCAACGACTGGCCCTACTTTGTACCACCCGTCTACGATGCCCAACAGCCCGATGGTTACTTCAAGACCCGCGAACGTGAGATTTCTCTTACCTCCCACCTCTCTCCACTTACCTCTAAAAAGATGTCCCAGGACCTTCAGCTGTGGCTCTTCCATCAATACCAGTTCCTCAATGCGAAGGGCGAGACGAAAGACCTCGTCGAGGTGTGGCAAGACTACCACTGCTCCCCCCGTATCCGTCGCAGATACCCCCTGCCGCCAGGTGGCACGGGTGACTGCTGCGCACCGAAACTCCTGCAATACGCTTATCAACATGGTCTGAAACCCCTTTGTATGGCAGAGTTCTGGTGGGGACCGTCGCCCAAGAGTGAGATACGTCATCACGATGAGTTCTACCCTGCCTGTCGTGGGAAGTGCAAACCCATCCTGACGTGGATGCTACAGGGTCTCGATGTCGATCCCAGTCCCGATGCGAAAGGCTTCCCACACTTGGTGCCTGAGGTGGTTTACGAGGATGAGACCATTGCCGTGATCAACAAACCCTCAGGCCTCCTGAGCATCCCAGGTCGGACAGAAGACCACTCCGTCGCCACCTGGGCACAGCAGCGGTGGCCAGGATCACAACCCGTCCACCGACTCGACATGTGGACGTCGGGGATCATCCTCATCGCCAAGACCAACGAGGCCTATCACCACTTGCAAAAGCAATTTACGGAGCACACCGTCAAGAAGAAATATCTCGCCATCGTAGAAGGCGTGCCTGCCAAAGAGCACGGCATCATCGACCTGCCCCTACTCTGCGACCCCATGAACCGTCCTCGTCAAATCGTCGACCTTGAACATGGTAAGCGCGCCATCACGGAGTATCGTGTCTTGGCAAGTGCACAGGGGGTCAGTGCACTTTTAGCCCTGTGGCCACATACGGGCCGGACGCATCAACTGAGGATGCACTGTGCCCACGAGCAGGGCTTGGGCTGTCCCATCCTGGGCGATGAACTCTATGGCAGGAAGGCAGACCGTCTCTATCTCCAGGCGCAGGCCATCGGCTTCGTCCACCCCACAACGGGACGGAAGATGCACTTCGAACTGCCTGCAGAGTTTTCCCTAAACGATCCATTCGTGGTTTAAATAATATATGTAGTTTATAAATTAGTTCAATTATGGTTAAGCACATTATTCTCTGGACTCTGAATCCAGAACTCTCCGAAGAGGAGAAGCAGGCCGTCAAGGCAGGTATTAAGGCAGGTTTGGAAGGACTCGTAGGCAAGGTGCCCGGACTTCTCGATGTCAAAGTGCATATCGACGGCCGTCTGGCCTCCTCCAATGCCGACGTGATGCTCGACAGCACCCTCGAGAGCGAAGAAGCCCTGAAAGGCTATGCTGTCCATCCTGAACACGTCGCCGTCGCCAACGGTAAGGTCCGTCCCTACACCGTCCAGCGCAGCTGCCTCGACTTCGAGATTTGACAGATTTGACAATGAAGTCCCGCTGACGGCGGGGCTTCATATCCGTAACTTTGCAAAAGATGTCGATACTTACACGTAAATATCCGTTTCCGCCGAGCAGTCACTGGCTGAGAGACTGCGCCTTGTATTGTGTGATCGTGTTCCTGATCCTCTACCTGCTGCAACCTTTCGGGTTCAGCATGTATCAGGGCAACAAACTGCTGTTATCCCTGTTGTTCGGGGCTGTCACCTTCGGTTGCTGTCTGGCGTACGGATTCGTCGAGCGGCCCATCATTCAGCGTGTCTCGCCTTGGCGCATCTGGCACGAGGCGCTGTCGATATTAGCGATGATCCTGTTTATCGGTATCTGCAACTTCTTCGTTTGCGCATGGGTATTCCACTTTCCTGTCACGCTTGGTTCCTTCTTGGTATTTCTCTACTGGACGCTGATCATCGGCATGATCGTAACGGTCTGCTCCGTCAGCCTGAGCTACTACCGTTATCTGCGCAACCAGTTGGAGACCTTGCTCGACAAGACCACCGACCAACAGGCCGACATCACCGTGATCATCCACGACACCAATGTAAGAGGTAATGACCTGCAGCTGTCGATCAACGACCTGCTGTTTATCGAGGCACAGAAGAACAACGTGGCCGTCAGTTATATGAACGACGGCCACGTTGCCACCACCGAGCTGCATACCACGCTTGCCGCTGTGCTCGACGACCTGCAGGCTTATGAGAACATCTTCCAATGCCACCGCTCGTTTGTCGTCAACCTGAACAACATCACCTCGGCTCAGGGCAATTCCAACGGCTACCAGCTCAGGCTCGGAAAATGTCAGACGATAGTGCCTGTTTCACGTACCTATGTACCTAAACTGCGGTCGTTTATCGCTTAGTCAGTCGTCCTTTTTCTTAGTCATTCGTCCGACGGATTAGTTATCTGTCAGCCTTTCTAGTCGTCTATCCCTCAAATTTGGAGGTATCAGTTTTCGTGCCTATCTTTGCAGCATGAAACATCGACTGATACATATCATGCTTATGCTGCTCGTAGCCCACAGCGCTACCAGCCAAACCACCGTAACGGGCATTGTTACCGACGGTCGCGAACCGCTCGCAGGAGCGAACGTATTTATAATAGGTACGATTGACGGCTGCCTCACCGACTCGATCGGAAGGTTCTCATTCGAAACCTCGAAACAGGGTGAAATCACGTTGCGCGTCACGTTTATCGGCTTCGACGACTACACGCTGACCACCTCGCAGCCATCCGATCTCACCATCCGTATGCACGAACGGGCTACAGCTATCGACGAGGTGGTTGTGACGGCCAGCACCTACAGCTTCGGCAAGAGCGACAACTTCAAAACGATGGATGCGCTCGACGTAGTGATGAGCGGCAACTCGTGTGGTGACATCGTGGCCGCCCTGCAGACGCTACCTGGAACCCAGAAGGTTGGCGAGAGCGGCAAGCTCTACGTTCGTGGCGGTGAGAGCGATGAGTGCCAGACGTTTGTCAACGGTATGCACGTGCTCGTACCTTATTCTACTAATGTCGAGAACAATGCCGTTCGCGGACGCTTCTCGCCGTTCCTCTTCAAGGGCATCAACTTCTCATTGGGCGGCTACGGCGGAGAATACGGCCAGGCCCTCTCCTCGGTACTGCCGATGGAGACCACCGATGTGGCAACAGGTGACAAGTTTGGTGTCAGCGCCTCGTTCGTAGACTGGAACGTCGGCGGCACAAAGGCCTTCACGAAGAGCAGCCTGTCGTTCAATGCCGACTATACCAGCATGGGCCTGTACAATGCCCTCTTCCCTGACCGTTTCAACTGGACGCACCCCTACCGCAAGCTCTCTGGCGAGGCCCAATACAAGGCCGACCTCTCATCAGCAACCGTGCTGAAGACCTATGTAGGCTATGACCTGACCTCGGTTGGCCAGCATATCGACGACCGCCGCCTGTCGCTTGCCGAGCACAACATCTACGCCAACGCCACGCTCAAGACCAATATCGGCAGGGGTTACACCCTTTTTACAGGCATCGCCAACTCGACGGTTCTCAATGATATCGACGATGCCTTGACATTTGGCGACCATTACCATAACTCACGTAACGAGATCCATCTGAAGGCCGAACTGCGGAAGGTGTTCTCGTCAGTCCTGAAACTGTCGGCAGGCGTTGAGGATTACATCCGCCACAGCACAAAACGTTACGAAACCGACCATTACAGCCTCGACTATCATCTGTTGGCTGCCCATGCTGATGCCCAGCTGCGGATAGTACCAAAGTTGTTCCTGAACCTCTCTGCCAGAAGCGAGCATATGAACTATAACCACGATTGGCTGCTGATGCCTCGTACTACCCTGAGTTACGTGCCCAACAAACGTTTCCAACTATCCGCCATGATAGGGCGATACAGCCAGACGGCCAACGACGATTATATCGCCATGAGTGGGCGACAACTGTCGCAAAGCACTGCCGACCACGCCATCCTCAGCATGCAGTACAGCACACCTAAAATGCTGTTGCGTATCGAACCATACTACAAGAAATACCGTCATCTGCCGCTACTGGCCAAAAATGGGATATATACCGCAGACGGCTACGGCACAAGCCGAGGCGTGGATGTGTTCGTTGAGAACCATTCCATCGTGAAGAACCTGACCACCACGTTCTCATACTCCTTCAACGATTCCGAGCGCTACTACCTCGACTACGCCAAGCCGCAGACGCCTGACTTCGCTTCACACCACAACCTCCGTCTGTCGCTGAAATACGGCTTCGGCAAAACGATTATCGGACTCTCCGAGTCATACGCCAGTCCGCGTCATTACCCCGTTGGCGATACACCTTATTATAATAGTGTCGATGCCAACGTGACCTACCTGCTGAGTCCGAAGGTCATCATCTATACCTCGCTCAACAACATTCTTGGTCGCACCAACATCTTCCGTTACGAGGCCGACGGCACAGCCGTTACTGCCACCCGCGACCGTTTCTTCTATATCGGAATATTTGTTTCACTTAAAAATAACAAAGCTTATGACATTTCAAATTTTTAAACTCCGTGTTCTCGCCATCGCCCTCGGCCTGATGGCTACCATTAGTGTTAACGCCCAAGAGTCTGTTCCCATGCAGGCGCTGATAGGCCAGTCGCTCAGATCGCTCCAGCAGCCAACGCCTGAGAACTTCCTCAACTGCATTGCCCAGCTCAAACGCATCGACGCAATGTTTCCAGACAGCATCCAACCCAAGTATCAATCGGCCCTTCAGAGCCTGAACTTCTCAGTCATGAATCCCCACGCCGAGCAGACAGAAAACCTGCTTGCTGAAGCAGAACAGACCATCACACAGATGGAGAAGATGAAGAATGCTGATCAGAGCGACATCTGCACCCTTCGCGGCTTCCTCTACATGGTGCGCATCGTCCAG
>Ga0247608_10001965_pt1 | contig 27015 bp, 24 predicted proteins | sample 176DNAGHGlowgp2_FD_193490 | JGI IMG/M metagenome (GOLD analysis project Ga0247608, IMG submission 193490) | Sheep rumen microbial communities from Palmerston North, Manawatu-Wanganui, New Zealand - 1766 DNA GHGlow gp2 | ecosystem: Host-associated > Mammals > Digestive system > Stomach > Rumen ... | reverse complement strand
GCCCATAGAAAAATCACAACCTTTCATTTTTGTTCTCAGCAGACAGAGCCGAGTGACCATAGCTCACCTGCCATGATCCAATTATAGCGCGCTCTACATTTGAAATACAAGCCGCATTGCGCACAAACTTTTGTTCATACTTTGTCAACAAATGTCCGGGGAATTTTGAGATTCAAAAAACTGAAATCACGCTATTTCGCCGTTTACACTATCCGGGCATTTTGACGAAGCGATTTTGAGCGAATATAAAAAATCTGAAATTTATTATTGACGTGATCGGGAAAGTGCGCTATATTGATTATGGGGAGCGACGAAATAGAGAAAGTCGCACAGCTCCAATTCTCGGAATCGAGAAAAAAGACCGAGCTGAAAGGCTCGGAAATGACATTCGCCCCACAGGGGCGAAACTCTACCAGCAAGCACGGTACTATGTGGGCGCAAATTGCGACTTCACACATAGTACAAGGCTTGGCAGAGGGCGCTGCCCCTACGACCCCGAATTGATAAAAAAGGAGAACAAGAGAAATGAAAGACGAAAAGAAGCGTACATTGTACCTGAAAGTCCGTGTCAGCCCCGAAGAAATGGCAGCTATCAAGAAGAAGTTTGCTAACAGCGGTATGAGCAGTCTCAGTACATTTGTGAGAGCCATGATCTTCGAGGGTTACATCGTCCATATCGACGAGAACGAGCTGAAACGGCTCACTGTACTTGCGAACAATATCGCCAACAATATCAACCAAATTGCCCACCGAGCAAATGTCACTAACAAAGTTTACAAGGAAGATATTGAGGAGATCAAGGAGCTTGGCGATAAGCTCTGGCGTCCGCTGATGCTTCTGCAAACAAAGGTGGCTCAGCTAAAGCATTGAGCAGAATATGAAAATCGCCGTCAGGATAATTCTCGACGGCGATGAAATACGATATGTGCGCTATGTACCGGACTGGCTTTTGAAATTGCTGCGCCTTTCACAATAATGGTTACAATTATTCCGATATGCTGGACTCTGGTGCTATTATGGTATATACTGTATCTACAATATTGATTTGGAGGTAACAGTTATGTTGAAAACACCTGAATTGGCAATGCCGAGAACACGCAAGGTCACGACTGTATGCAACGGAAGGCGTGAGGTCTGGACGGACTATGAAGAAGCAAAAGCATATTTCCTTGAACTTATGATGACTACTGAGGGTGAGGAGCATGAACGTGCGGAGTGCGTTTACATTCAACTGCTTCACGGGCTGGATGAGTGTAGTGATGAGGACGAATAACCAGCGAAAGGGCTTTGCAGCAATGCAGAGCCTTTTATTATGCCATCAAATGTATGGAAACATCGTTTAGTGAAATCTCAGGACGAAACTGTTATCTGGTTCCCATGGAAAATGATAATTACTCGCGTCATATCTGCTTACCACTTATACATTTCAATAAGAATACCAACAATCTTGTTTGTCCTATTCTTGATCTTATCAATTGTCCAAACATCTTCTGTTACAACGTCTTGATTCAAGAACAATCCATTCTTATAGCCAATATCTTTTGACTTGTCTTTTGATTTCCGATCTTTCTTTTTATCAAAAGACATATTGGATAGATTCTGATTGTATCCAGTTATCGTTAGGTTGCCAAGTGTATGTACATACTCAGATAAATACTGCTTAGCAAGCTCCTTATCCCCATTTGCAATCATATCAACCCAAGAATCAGGGATGTTTTGACCTTCAGGGAAAATGTGTTCAATTGTCCATATATATTTATTGCTTCTATCCCGTGACCAAAGATCAGAGTAAATTTCTTTTGTTTGGTGCTCTGCTTCTATGCTGCAAAGAATAAAACGTACTGCCTCAGGATTTTCTTCATATAACGATCCACGAAGTTTTGCTTCAAATTCTTCATCAGTTGCTGCAACAGACTTGAATGTTTTTCTTATATAACTTACGATTGCATCGCCTTGGTGTATTTTGATTTCGGAAATAATATCTATGAATAGCTGCGTCAACTTTCGTGTGTTTGGCACATCGGTAACACTTCTACGAACGAAAAATACTATCAATAATTTGACAACCTGATGAATATTATCATCAGTTAGTTTTAATTTCTCCTGATTGGAAAGAAGGTAGAGTAGCAAAAGATAAGACGGTGCGCCGGATATTCTATCCAGATCCAATAAAGCAGACGTATAACTATGTTCTTCATCACTATTATTTACGATAAGAGCGTATTTTTGTGATTTAACATAGAGGTCATCAAGCAAAGCCCTATAGTTATGTTTGATCATCTGCTCATATATATCTAATAAGGTTGTTCGTGTTGCAAGATAACCTAAATGATATTTCTTATCCGGATCGTTATAGGGTTTGTTTAATTCTTCACGGAAAGCATTATAATACTGCCTGAAGAAACGCTCCTGCATGGAATAATCATTAGGTGCAATATTATTAAGTATCTGCTTCCACAGTTCATATGCATCATCGGCATCTGATTCGCTATCCGCCGTCGCTATCAGAGTGTTTTTAATCAGGTCTATTGCCGAAAGCGGAACACCTCTCTTGTTAAGCGATTCAAACAGCATATAGGCATCTTTGTTGGTATCGACCTCTATTCCTACCATTATTGCCTGTTCAAACTGATTCTTGATATAGAAAAGTGCGCTTATATCGTCCGTATCCGGATTTTCAGCTTTAATTTCTTCAATCCTTTCCTCTAAAAGCTTTATAAAATGCGAGTATGCCTTAGCGATTCTCCGATTACCAAAATTAGTTGGTCTGTTTTTGTTTTCAGAAATCACGTGCTTTAACGATAACAGATAAGAATAATCCTCATCATTCATATTCTGCTTTTGAAGAATCAGACGCTGTGTATAATGATATTTTCTGCCCGAAGCTGACACCTGTTGTTTCTTATTGGCAAGTTCGCCGCGAAGATTAGCAAGATCGGTTTTATCTTCAGCTTCCATTTGATCTTCAAGAGCAGATAGTTTTTCATAAAGTGCAGTAAGCAAAATAGTTAATGTAGTAAATCTTTGCTGCCCGTCGATGACTTCCAGTGTCGTTCCATTTAACGAACCGCTGTTCACGCAAATGTACGAACCCAGAAAATAACCATTATCATTTTCAGTTACATCTTTGAACAGAGCATCCCAATCTCTTGTTCCCCATGTATATTCTCTTTGATACTTTGGAATGCGATATATGCGATCACTATTGATAGAAAAAATATCGGCAACAGAAGTCTGATCCACTTTTTTAATCATAATCTAACCTCCAAAATAAACGGGCATTAATACACAGAGGTATATGATCACCCAATATTCCAAAACCGTTCAAAAAAAGCCTTTAGCTTCTCAATAACAGTTTCTTTCTTAGCCTTGCGATTTCCGCCACCCCCGAAACGGGACACGGCGGGCAGTATCTTGTCAATATCTGTTCCAGTAGTTTTGATACCACCGTCACGGAAAGCACCATCAACAAATGCTCTTGTTTCAGCATCTTTGAGCTTTTCTTCTATGATAAGAGTGACAAGTGCCTTTTCACGCTCCTCGGCAACATAGCTGTGCCACTCGTTCATGACATCATCAACATCGTTGATACCGTTGATGAAGTTCTCGATAAGGTCTTTCTTGCTTCTCAGCTCAGGGCTGGAATCAACCGCCTTCTGAATGGTGATAAGCACTTCCTTATCCGTACAATGACTGTCGTGATACTTTGTTACAAGCATAAGAATATAGTCAATATTGATCTCTATCTGCTTGATAAGCTCTATTTCAAAGACAATATCATCGTCAATATCGGTCAGCTCACCTTTTTTACGGCGTTCAGCCCATTCGTCACGCAAGTCCTGATACCGTCCGAGGTAGTCCTGAAAATCTCTCTCCGAGATGATCTCTCTGTTCTCAAACTCATCAAAGCTCACAAGCAGATTACGCATACGCAGGATAGCACCGAGTAGAGCTATAAACTCCTTCTGACGTTCTTCTCCTATGATCTGCGGTTCGTCAAGCGGAAAATCTTTCAGCAGCTTGTCTATCATATCCACATATCCGTCAACGTGCTTGCCATTGCTGTCCTCATAGCCGTTGTAATAATCACCGAAGCTCTGCAAGGTCACAATACCGCCGGCTTCTTTATCTCCAAAAAGGGAGATAGCAGCGTCCGTCCGCTTCTGCAATGCTCTGAAACATACGATATTGCCGAATGTTTTGATAGAGTTGAGTATGCGGTTAGTACGGCTGTACGCCTGTATCAGACCGTGCATTTTCAGGTTTTTATCTACCCACAGCGTATTGAGTGTAGTTGCATCAAAGCCTGTTAGGAACATATTGACTACAATCAGTAGGTCAAGTTCCTTGTTCTTCATACGGAGAGAAACATCTTTATAATAGCTCTGGAACTTGTCGCTTGATGTATCGTAGCTTGTGCCAAATTGTCTGTTATAATCGCTTATCGCTCTTTCAAGGAAGTCCCTTGCAGTCGAATCAAGTGCAGAGGTATCTTCGGGATTTTCTTCATCGAGAATACCGTCGGGATCTTCCTCATTCGCACCATAGCTGTAAATAACAGCGATCTTCAGAGCCTTTTCGGGGCTTGCGGTCATCTGCTTCATAAATTCCTCATAGTAGAGCTTTGCCGCCTGCACCGAGGAAACTGCAAATATAGAGTTAAAACCGCTGATACGCTGTTTCTGTTTGATCTCCTGCACCTGCTCACGCCTTTTGGCATCGGCTACCTCTGAAACATTCGTCAGAACGCTGTAACTATATGTACGCTCAAAAGCTCTGCGATAGGTCTTCTGATCGAAATGGTCAAGAATATAGCTTGTTACAAGTGCGATACGCTTCGGGGACATATACGCTTTCTCACGGTCAATATCCCACACCTTGACATCTTCAATATCTTCTTCCTTGTCCATCGTCTTGATATAGTCCACACGGAACGGAAGGACATTCTTGTCGTTGATAGCATCAACGATAGTATAGGAATGAAGCTGATCTCCGAAAGCCTGCGCCGTGGTGCGTAGGTTCGGATTTTTGCTTGTACCCGAATTGATAGCAAATATAGGTGTACCCGTAAAGCCGAACAGATGATACTTCTTGAATTTCTTGGTGATAGCAGCGTGCATATCACCGAACTGGCTTCTGTGACATTCATCGAAAATAATGACCACACGCTTGTCATAGACTTCGTGTGCAGGATTTTTCTTGATGAATGTGGCGAGCTTCTGAATGGTAGTGATGATGATACGGCAGTCGGGATCTTCAAGCTGCCGTCTTAATACCGTGGTAGAGGTGTTGCTGTTGGCGGCACCCTTTTCAAAACGGTCATACTCACGCATTGTCTGATAGTCGAGGTCTTTACGGTCAACGACAAACAGCACCTTGTCGATATATTCAAGCTTTGAAGCCAGTCGAGCCGACTTGAACGAGGTCAAGGTTTTGCCCGAACCTGTTGTATGCCAGATATATCCACCGCCTGCAATTGAGCCGTATTTCTTGTAATTGTGGGCAATTTCAATGCGGTTGAGGATACGCTCAGTCGCAACAATCTGATACGGGCGCATGACGAGCAACAGGTTTTCACTTGTGAAAATGCAGTATTTTGTCAGAATATTGAGAATCGTATGCTTTGCGAAAAAGGTCTTAGTAAAGTCCACAAGATCGGGAATGACCTTGTTATTCGCATCAGCCCAAAAAGAAGTAAACTCAAAGCTGTTGCTTGTTTTGGTCTTTTTCCGTGCCTTGCCCGCTTCTTTCACGGCATTGAAACGTGTGGTATTGCTGTAATACTTGGTATTCGTGCCGTTGGAAATAACGAATATCTGCACATACTCAAACAGCCCTGAGCCAGCCCAAAAGCTGTCACGCTGATAGCGGTCTATCTGATTGAACGCTTCACGGATCGGCACACCACGTCTTTTCAGTTCGATATGCACAAGCGGAAAGCCGTTGACAAGCACCGTCACATCATAACGATTCTGCCGTTTTCCAGTATCGACCTCATACTGATTGATAACTTGCAGGCTATTGTTGTGTATATTCTTTTTGTCAATTAGGGTGATATTCTTTGTTGTACCGTCATCACGCTTCAAGACTTTTACGCTATCTTCCTGTATCGTCTTTGTTTTCTCGACAATACCCTCATTTGCGTTTGCGATATATTCCGCAAAAAAGCGTTTCCACTCGCTGTCGGTGAAAGTGTAGCCGTTGAGCCGTTCGATCTGCGCTCTGAGATTGTCGATTAGGTCATCTTCCTTGTGAATGGTCAGATACTCATAGCCCAGCTCACCCAAACGGCGAATAAACTCACGCTCAAGGTCTGCTTCGCTTTGATAGCCTTCGGCGGTACGGGGTTCGGGGATGTATTCGGTAACTACCGTATTTTCTGTCGTTGCGGCTACTATGTTGAAATAGCTCATACTCTCAACTCCTTTATTTTGAAAGTATCTTTACACAGATATGGTATAGCCTTGTTAGCTTGCCAGATCTGTTATGTGTTGTTGTCATGATTCTTATTTCTGATCCGACATATTTCTGATTTATGCTTTCATCAAAAGAAATAAGGGGATATGGATACTCATGATGTTTCACAAAATCGCAGTACCTCTCCCAAAACGAAGCAAACTCCTTACATTCTGCGTAAACCAAACATACGTTAAAAAGATCTCCGGTAGTATCATATGAATATATCTTATCCAAGTGCTTACTGAGATAGTCTTTATTTAGGCTTTTTAGAATAAGTGCTTCAATAACTGTGAATGGATAATTCTCTTTTTCGACTAAAATATCAATTTCTCCAGCCGAAGCCCCTGACGCAGAAAGACCTCTGCGTGTTTGATCCTTGATTACATATTCCTCTTCACGATCAAGCATATCTCGTATGTAATCGTTGCGTTCATCTTCAGATGCATCTATATATTTCGAGTTTCCTTGTAGCTTAACGCATATTTTATAAAGAACGTCAATAAACTTCTTGATCGTTTCAGATTCCAACTCATCGATTAACAGTGACGTTCCCTCGGAAATGTGATAAACCTTTATAACATAGATTGTTTTTCCATTGATAACGGCAGAATCATATTCAACTTTGGGCTTTACAGTAAGCAACTCTAACGCTTTCTGCACCGTATTTTTAATGATATAACCATTCGATAATCCATTAATAATATATCTATCGCTTGCTTTTAACACACCGTTGAAAATGTAGCCGTAGTCATTTGTGATATTTGCCAGTTTTTTTATATCTGATACGATTATAGTCGGTCTTAGCTCATATTCATAGCATATTATATTTTCATTAGGTTCATTGTTCAATACTTTTTCCACATCAGTTATATCAATCATTTTGCTATTCTCCGTAAAGGAATTCTATTTACACCTGTTAATTTCAATATCCTGCCAAACGTTAATTTTTCAGGATTGGTTCTGCCATTATCAACCCAAAGTTCAAAATCTTTTGTGTAGTCGAGTGTATCAAATTCAGCATCGTAATAAAGGATTACCTCATCGTAATCACTCGGTCTTGCGATAACATAAATCTCTCTGCCATCAATGGTAGCGGTGAAGATAGTTTTGTGGATATCTACCGAATTATCAAGATTATAGCCTATTTTTACGAGATACGCCTTTATATTGGTGATTGCACGCTGAATAATTCCCTGTACATATTCAAATTTTTCAAGACTCGCTTCACTTGTATGAAGAAAATCCTCTCCGAGAATATGACTATCAATCAGCCTTTGCAATTCCTCTTGTGTGCTTACGCCATACCGAGCGAGAACTTCTTCAATAGGCATAGCTGAAGAACGCTCCGAGGTTTTATGTATCAGAATTTGTTCAAGCTGGCTAATATCAGAAAAACCATATTTACTGAGAATATTATCAAGTTCAGTTGCTTTTGCTACGCTTTCAGCAATCTCATCATCGTTATAAAACCAATAAAGATGTTCCAAAAGTACCGAAAAATGCTGGTTTACAATAGGTTTTTCTCTATTCTCCCTCAACCATCTGTAAGTTTGATCAAATGATATTTTGTCTTCAGGGGACACTTTTATATTATTCATGTGATCACGGATATAGTTTGTAATTACTCCTGATACTTCCTTATACCCGATTTTTCGTGGAATAATTGATGTATCAATTTGAATCAAAGCCATGTCTTCTCTATAATCTGTGCCAGCTATACAGCATACATTTTTCATGAACTCAGGAATAGCATCACTATCACGATAAAGAACTGATTTTTTCTTCAGAATTCCATTTTGATTCGGAATAATTGCAAATCTATCAAGCAGCTCGATTTTATCTGTTGATTGCAAATACTGTATGAATCTTGAAATCCATGATATAGCAGTGTCCTTATCTGCAAAATGATATGATGAGATAATGCAGTGTAGGTCAACACATTGAGAAATCCGATAGCAAATAATATCGCACCAACGATCTATAGCGTTATCTAAAAGTTTATTACTATAATTTTGTGAATTAACAGTTAGAAGCTGGTTATTTGGATATAGTTCGTTATATAAAACGATAAAAGATGCTTGTTTTGAAACGAAACCATTTTGAATCCGAATAATATGCAAATAAAAATCATTAGCATTATTGGTATCGCTTTGTGCTTCTATAATCATCCGATATGCAGCATCATTAAAAGACATTATTGGAATATCTCTAAATGAAAAGCGATTATCAGCAAGTTCAGCTCTAAAGTCGATTCCAATCATATCTGCCGCATCTTTAAACACCTCATCTATTCCGCCGTCTGCTTTTAATTCGCTCAAAAGGCAGAATTGTCCACGCTGATTAGGGAATATTCTATTTTCACGCATAGTAACTGTTTTGCCAGAGCACTTTACATATATGAGATTATAAAGATAATTTAAGAATCCACCTGCATCAGATACTATTTCAGATAATCTTCCAAGGGATTCGACACTTTCTACCTCTGATATAAGTTCAGCAACACCATAGTTTCTGCACTCTTCCCACAAGGAAGGGTACCAATTTTCAACATCAACATAACAAACATTTTTATGAGGATGTAATTGACTTGATAATTGCCATACAGCATCTCTTATTTCTGCTAAATCATCACTTGAGAGAAAAATATTATCTTGTCCCCACGCATCACATAGCGCTTGCTTTGAACCATGCCTATTTGAAAAGCCATTCCGCAGAGTCTTTCTGTTGCCTTCCTGATTATTGTGTTTTCGTCCCATTCACGATCCACGCCTAAAGGCAGCAAATTATAAAGAGTGAAATTTCGTGCATCTCTTAAACCCATATCAGGATTTGTTGCTTGCAGTGATTTGATACCTAAGTCAATGGTATCCGGATCACGAAACATCAAAGCAGTAATGAATATTATCAATGTGCTTTTATCTTCATCAGAAAGGATAGATGTGCAGCTAAGGCATTTATCATTCTGCGATTTTGCTTTGATTGCTTCAATAACCTTACCTGTCCTTGTTTCGATCCTTCCAAATCTATTTTCAATATGGTTAGGAGCAACATAAGAGCCATCTTCATAAACGGGTTCATACATATCTATCTGACGACAGATTTTATTAATAGACCGAATCTCAGGCGGTTTATCAAGATCATTTGCATCATACCTGTATAGATTTTTCTTGTTTTCCGAAAACTGTCGGAAATACATTTTGGAAATAAAATGTTGGGAATGAGTCATTTGCTCGTTTTCAGGCATTCTTTCTCTCCTCAAAGGACAACAACTTGTCCCGATAATATTCATACTGTTTCCGTCTTGCCTCGATCTCCGCAGGCAAACCCTCGGAAATGTCGTTGCAGAGCTTGTCAAAGCGGTCGAGAATTGAAGCAATACGTCTTTGTTCTTCAATAGGTGGAAATGGTATTTTGAAATTTGATATATCTTTCAAGCTAATATGCGGAACTGCCCCCTCAGTCTTTTGAGAATCTACATAAGACGGAAAAGCACTTGTAATACAGTAATATATATATCTGTTATCCGCATTTTCTTTTGCTCTAATGCGAGCTACACGCTGTACAAGAAGTAGTGGTAGTTGTTCTTCAGACACTAAGCCAAAACTTTTTCCAACAAGTGATCCGTCCATAGCGATTACAATATCATCATTGTGCAATCTGTATTTTTCTAATCCCTCATCACTTGCCCAATATCTATTATTACTTTCAGAAAAATCCAAGAAACCACGCTTAATGTTCATTCCACGCATAAGTCTGATGCCAGTACCACTAAACTGTCTACTGTCAAATGGGAAACCAGATAGTAAGTCGGCAATCTCCCCAAGCGTTCGCCATTCGCACTCACTTGTCCCCCCCCCGTGGACACCGAAGTCTAACAGGAGGTCACGATAGTATTCATACTGCTTTTTGCGGGCTGTAAGCTCTGCTGTAAGCTCTGCTGTAAGCTCTGCTGTAAGCTCTGTGAAATTGTCAAGGATCTTGACAATTTCACTCTGTACCTCCAAAGGCGGTACAGGGATAACTATATCTTTTATTGCAGGAACGCTTGAATGAACGACCTTGCTCTTTACCTTGCCTTTGCTTTTTTGTGCCTGAGCCGAAGTTGTTGATAGCACATAAGACAAGTATTTAGGGTTTTGATTATGCTTTAATACAACAATATCTCCGCCTGCAAGGCACTTTTCGTTTCCAACATAAGCCGTCGATTTTGCTATATCCTCAACACTTTCACCCGTGATAGCAAAGAGTATATCACCGTGTTCAAAGTATTTCTTGCTTTGTACAGTGCTTTCGTCAGTATGCGAAACACAAGTATCAAAGTAAATACCATAGGTAGTGTATATCTCGCCATATCTCACACAGGGAATACCTTCTTCCGTCACCTGATCTCTGGTTATCCCTGCACCTCTGAAAATATCGGTTGCAATATCACCGAGCTTTTTGTATTCCACACCGTTAGGGCAAAGCTGCTGAATCAATGTTTCAAGCTTATTCATCTTTTTGTATCTCACTCCATTTTTGTACTAATTCATCTCCATCACATATGAACAATGTGTCGGCACATCTTTCCAAGTTTGTCAGTAGGGATTGCTCAATCGGCGGAGAATGAAAATCCCGATTTTACGCCATTTTCTTAAAATCCGGTATTTTTGGATAGTTCCGAGCGAGGGATAAAGTTCTATTTTTGAAATGTTCATTCTGGCAGAATATCCCCTTATCAGAGGGATAAATGAAAATCAGCCCACCAGGTATGTCTCCGTCTTACGAATTATATCGTAATTTGGAAACATACCCGGTGGGCTGCTTCATTATTTACTTTTATGTATCGGCCTCACGGATCTTCCGCATCTGGATGCGATGGAAGTATCATTCGGCGCTTATTGCAATAAACCGCAATATCTGGTATAATACAGCTGATATCTACAGTTCAGCCTACCAGATGTCCTTCCTGCACACGATACGCCGTTGTAAGGTCGAATACGACCATATCTCGGTCAGGCACAGCTATGCCGCGTATACGGTATGTGGACTTCATATCCCAGCCGCAGGTCTGATATATAAAACGTACCATATCCATGCTTTTGAGCTCATAACTATCGTGTGAAGTATCCTCTGGCAGCTGATGAGCTCCGCTTGACTTATAGCTGCACTTCTCAACAGCCAGCTTTCCATTCTCCGGATCTAACAGAAATCTGAAATACTGCGGTAAGCCAATAGCTTTCAGAGTTGTCTTGAATACAGTGATCCGTCCATATGCAACCGAGAAGCTAATTCCAAGATCAGCATTCTCCCACGACAGGTTCTCCATCTGACACCTCCTCTTCTACGTCAGGGTATACTTCGCCCGTAGAATTCGCAGGGGCAGAATTATCCTCAAGAGTAAGCTGCTTGCCAGCCTGCTCGATCTCCACAGGTTTCTTGTCGCCTGTGAGCATAGCTACGTTGATATACCCGTTCTCGACTGTGACCTGTGTCTGCTTTTTATGCTCTTCCACAGGGACTCCGAATGTTCCGGCAATATCCTCGGAGTAATATCCCTTCTTGTAGTCCACGGTCTCGTCGATCACTTCGCCCTTCTTGGGCTTTTCACGGAATGTCTCCTTCACGATCAGGTCGAAAACATAATAGGTCTCGCCCTCAAACTCGATCTTATAGCCCAGTATCTTATAACGGCACTTAGAATCCCAATGCATGAGTTCATACAGCTTATCCGTAAAATCAGGGCAGGTCATCTTACGGCTCTTACGCTTATCCGGCTTGGCTATACACCAGCGCAGAGCATCCTTGTCGTTCTCCTGACAGCCCTTGACCGCAAACTTTTTCTCGTCCTCGCAAAGCAGCAGCTGTACAAAGACCACATCTTCCAGACCGTTGATGCAGGCGGTATTGAACGTGATACTGCCTTTTCTGATCGTAACAGCCGGATCACGCAGGTGTGCAAACAGTTCCTTGCGGACAACCACAAAGTTATAGCTTCCGAAAGCCTGTTCCAGCTCTCTTCTTCGGAGTTCCTTTTCGGTAGTCAGTTCTTCGAGCGCCATTTCTTCACTCGTCGGCATCATCTGCTCGGTCATATCCTAAGTCCCATCCTTCCATAATTGTTTCAGCTTTCTTCATCAGCTCTGCAAGAGTTTCTGAAGATAGTGCATTCATTTCTTCTATAACCTTTGCCGGTCTGAGAACATCCCAGTCACCACTGTAGTGCTGCTGTGACAGCAGATGTCCTCGTGCAATCGATACGATCGGAGTTCCGAAACCTGCACCCCATGACGGCGGATAGACTCTCACTGTTTCCTGAACCACGATCTGCTCCTCATCATCTTTTTCAGGGACGATGACCTGCTCTACAGTTTTCGACACTACGGGTTCGTCCAGTTCAAATAGAAGGAGCTTATCAGAGCCGTTGCTGCGGAATTCTCCCTTAAATCTGTACTTGCCGTCATCCTCCCACGACATCAGGCTGAATATGACCTTTGCCAGCCCACGGCAGCTCATGCTGTTCACGATCCACTTATCTTCTTTCAACCTTCCCCAGTGGATTGCATTCGGATTATCGCTCTCACAAGGGCGGATCGCGATGCAGTTATTCACAGTGTTGATAAGCAGTTCTACGTACTCCACATCCTCAAATTTCTTTAGGCACGCAGTACTAAAGCGCATCTTTCCGCCTGAAATCGTCAGAGACAGGTCATCAGAAGACGGAAAGAAATGTGAACTGACACGCTGATATCCGTTCAGATTCAGCTTAAGGCCTGACTGGACATATTCTTCCTTTTCAATAACGGTCTGAACACTTTCACAGGCCTTCTGATAGTCCTCGGGAGAAAAGCCCTCCCAATTCCGGTCGATCGGAACATATCCTTTGAGCGCACCGTCCTCCACAACACTCAGCACAGGCAATGCGTGCTTTTTTCTTTTGTAAAATGCAGATGAACGGATAAGCTGGGCAGCGTTGAAGACATCCCGGCTGATGATAGCATCGTGATGATCACGCTTTCTGTATTTCGGGAGCTTGCCGTCATTCTTTACTGCCTTATGCGTTTTGAAATCAGGCGTGTAAGTCTTATGAGCAAGGACATCGCCGCAATGGCGCTCATTGTCTATAATTTGGGTTATCCATGAAGATTTCCACTCGGTATTGCCAAGCTTGGTTTCGCGCTGATAATCTGTCAGCAGATCCGCAATTTCCTTACTTGACCATCCGTTCACATACAGATAGTAAATGACCTTGACTGTCTCCGCCTCGGACTCGTTTATTACCAGTCCGCCGTCCTCGTCGTTGTCATAGCCCAGAAGCTCCGGAGTCAGGAAGATTCCGTTCTGGAAACGGCGCTGGACAGACCAGTTCATGATAAAAGACTTGGAGCGTGATTCCTCCTCTGCAACAGTAGCAAGGATCGTAAGCAGCATAGTTCCTTCGGCGCCCAGTGTGCAGAGGTTGTTTTCATCAAAGCACACGCCGACACCATAGTTTTTCAACTCCTGAACGATAGAAAGGCAGTCTACGACATTTCTGGCGAAACGAGCTATTGATTTTACAAGTACAAGCTGAACTTTACCTGCCTTTGCGTCTTCGATAAGTTGCAACATGCCCGCTCTATGTGACAGCTCGGTTCCTGAGATGCCTTCATCGCTGTAGATGCCGGCAAACTCCCAGTTCGGGTTGTCGTTGATTCGCTTGGTGAAGTCGTTTACCTGAAGCTCAAAAGAAGAGGTCTGCTCGTCATTCTGTGTAGAGACACGAACATAGGCAGCGACCTTCATTTTTCTGTTTTCAATGTCAAGATCGTTGTCTTCGTTTGCAGGGATGACCTCAATCTCTGATGGATCAACGCCCTTGTATTTTTCCCTGATCTCGCCTTTGTGTTCAGAATTTCTGATTCTGCGCTTTGACGCCTTCACTGTTTTCGCCCCTTTACTTTTCTACTCCCGGCAGCACCCAGTACCATGTCCGCATCTTCCGATATGGTTTGATACCGAGTTCTGTTTTGACCTCGTTCATTGTTTTATCGCCTATACGATGTTCAGCCATGATGCGCCTGATCTCCATAGATTCTACGGCACCCTTCTCCAACGCTTTCTTGATGAGTATTGCTGCAAGCTCGTGCTTGTTCTTCGGAAACGCCTCAAACACAGGCTCTACGCCCATACTGCTTGCACTTGACCGCTCAGAAGCTACTCCGAGCCAACGGAATCCGGTGGAAGGGCGAATCTCAAATGAGAGATCGGCGCCTTTGGAATCAAGGCTGTTCTTGACTTGCTTTACGATACGGACATCTTCGTCCTCGGGGCTTTTCTCAACCTGAATCACGCTGCGGGCGGCGGCGACAACATCAATACTGCCAAGTCCTCGATACAGGTCTTTTGCGCCTTCCTTTTTACTGAAGTGTCCGATCAGGACCACGGCGCAGTTATATGTAGATGCCCACATACCGATGCGGCGCATCAGCTTTCTTGCTTTCCCCGCTATCTGAAGGTCAGAATCATTCCCGATGTATGACTGTATGGGATCAATGACCAGAAGCCTCGGTCTCCATTCCGTAATAGCCTCTCTGATACGCTCGTCATCCAGAGTCAAACCGCTGTAGACCTCTTCATCGATAAAAGCGATGTTACTGCAATCAGCTCCTGCGGCCAGCAATCTTGGCTTGATCGTATCCTTCGCTCCATCCTCCGAACACTGATAGATGACTCTCTGTGGAATACCGAAAGCTCTGCCATCAGGTGTCGATCCGCCTTTTGACAGTTCGGCGATCAGATTCATCATCATGGTAGATTTGCCGCAGCCGGGGTCACCTTGCAGAAGTGTGATCTTACCGATCGCAATATATGGCTGCCACAGCCAGTTGACCGGCATCGCAGTCACATCGCTGTACAGCGTTAAGAGCTTTGATTCCACGGTTTCTCACACTTCCTTCCTGCATCACTATTTCATCTTCTATTATACATGATGCAGGGATATCTTACCATGAACGGATAGTTCATAATTATCCGAAATTCTATGAACTGGTAGTTCATAAAATCGGGTAAGATGGTGCTATAGCTAGAGGAGAAGTTGACCGCCATCTAAAAATATTCAAATCAGCTTGCTATGTAGTCGTCCTGGTGGTAATATAGATACTGCCAATGCGGGCCATATAGAAAGGCTGATATGAAGCATGGACTTAAACTACGAACTGATTGGAACACGAATCAGGCAATACAGAGAAGAAAAAAGCCTCTCGCAAGAGGAACTTGCTGACAAAGCTGGCATCTCATGGAGACATCTCAATTACGTTGAACATGGGGAGCGTAAGATAAGTGTTGATGTACTTATTGCACTCGCTAACGCCCTTGATGTAACCGCCAACGATCTCCTTGCTGATCACCTGACTGGCTCGAACAAAACATTCAATGATGAAGTCATTGACCTTCTGACCAACTGCACCCCCGCAGAAAAAGCTATCCTCATGGATATGCTCAGACACATGAAAAAACTCCTTCAGGAGCACGGAATCTAAAACAAAAATACTGCCCGCATAGGCAGCAGAGCATCCGGATCAGTTCTTGGGTGCTTCTGCTCTCTACGTGGGCAGTATTTCTCATATATTCTTCATTCGCCGGCTTTCAGCGCATAGTACAGCTTGGTGATGTATTCAGCCAGTTCGGCGCTCATATTCATCACAACCGATTTGCCAGAGATATTATCCAGCATTTCCTTGGCGGATGCAAAGATATCTCCCATATCGGAATCTGAATGATCGGTTTGATCTGCTTTCACAAATGCAACCGCTTCATCGATCAGTTTTGCAAGGTGTTCACCTTCAAGCACTGTCTTCAGCGGAATCGCATCCTGAGAATTGGCAGGATCCGGAAGCTTCAGCACAATACCTTCGCTGAGCACAGCAGCCAGTTTTTGCTCGGCATCCTCGCATCTGACGAGATATGTGCGGAGCAGAATTGCGATAATACGATCTCCGAAAGGAATGTCATCAATGCTCACAGAGTAAAATGGATGTTTCATTTTATGTACCTCCTACGTGGGTTTCTTTTGCTTATCAGCTTACTACAAAAAAATTTACATTGCAAGAGGTGACAGAAAAGTTTGTAATAGCATTACAAAAACGATGCCCACAAACTATGCTTTCAATCGGCAAATTATCTATGCCATTTGAAGCCGTAGTAAGTGGGCATTATGTTTATTTATAATATTCGGCGTACCACTGAGCGAACTTTCTCAGTCCTTCACGGATGCTGATCGTCGGTCTGAAACCGTAGTCATCCTCCAGAGCCTTGCTGTCTGCATAAGTCACAGGCACATCACCGGGCTGCATTCCGACGAGTTCTCTGTGTCCCTCAAAGTCATAATCAGCCGGAAGAACACCTGCGTTCACAAGCTCTTCCTGTAATGTGCTGATATAGTCCAGCAGGTTCTCAGGAGTACCGCCGCCGATGTTATACACTGCATAAGGCGGAAGCGGCAGTCCGTCCTCGCCATTCTGCTTCTCCGGCGCTCCCTGCATGACTCTGTACACGCCTTCAACGATATCGTCAACGTATGTGAAGTCGCGCTTGCAGTTGCCATAGTTGAAGATCTTGATCGTTCCGTCCTTGGCTAATGTGTTCGTAGCTGAGAAGTAGAACATATCAGGTCTGCCGGCAGGGCCGTATACTGTGAAGAAGCGCAGACCTGTGGACGGAATGTTGTAGAGTTTGGAATAGCTGTGCGCAAGCAGCTCATTGCTTTTCTTAGTCGCAGCATAAAGGCTCACAGGATTGTCAACCTTGTCATCAACACTGAATGGCACTTTCTTGTTACCACCATAGACAGAAGAACTGGATGCATAAACCAAATGCTCCACCGGATTATGGCGGCAGGCTTCAAGGATATTGTAGAAACCGATGATATTGCTTTCAATATACACATCCGGGTGGTCGATAGAATAGCGAACACCTGCCTGTGCTGCTAAGTTGACCACTACATCAAAGTGATACTCAGCAAACAGCTTGTCAATCAGCGCCTTGTCTGCGATTGAACCCTTGACGAATATATGCTTGACCGGCGAAGTGATCGCAGCTTCTTTGATAAGAGACAGACGATATTCTTTCAGCGCAGGATCATAGTAGTCGTTCATGTTATCAAGGCTGACAACCGTGCCGGAGGACATTTCTTTCAGCAAACGCAGCACAAGATTTGCACCGATAAATCCGGGAGAACCGGTCACAAGTATGGTCTTGCCGTTCAAGTCAATTCTTTCTTTGCTCATATCTTAATCCCTTCTGAACAGATCTCTTGTATATACCTTTTCTGCAACATCATCGAGAACAGAATCGTAGCGGTTAGCAACGATGCAGCCGCACTTCTTCTTGAACTTCTTCAGATCATTCACAACGAGAGAACCAAAGAATGTGCTGCCGTTTTCAAGTGTCGGCTCATAGATGATAACTGTAGCGCCCTTCGCCTTGATTCGCTTCATAACGCCCTGAATAGAGGACTGACGGAAGTTGTCTGAGTTGGATTTCATTGTGAGTCTGTATACACCCACAACGACTTCTTTCTGCTTGCTTTCCTGCTCAGCGGAGTAATCAGCACTGTTGCCGTAAGTGCCGGCGATCTCCATGATTCGGTCAGCAATGAAGTCTTTACGAGTACGGTTAGACTCGACTATAGCAGTCATCATATTCTGAGGAACATTCTGATAGTTGGCAAGAAGCTGCTTTGTATCCTTGGGCAGGCAGTAGCCGCCGTAGCCGAAGGACGGGTTGTTGTAATAGTCGCCGATACGGGGATCAAGACAGATTCCGCGGATGATATTTGCGGTTTTCAGTCCCTTGACCTCTGCATAAGTATCCAGTTCATTGAAGTAGCTGACACGAAGCGCAAGATATGTATTCGCAAACAGCTTCACTGCCTCAGCCTCAGTAGTAGCCATAAACAGGACATCAATATTCGGCTTGATCGCGCCATGCTGGAGCAGTGCTGCAAACTCCTCAGCTGCTTTCATGTTCGCTTCATCGGAGCCAACGATGATACGGCTCGGATAGAGGTTATCATACAGCGCCTTGGATTCACGAAGGAACTCCGGGCTGAAAATGATATTGTCCATGCCCATCTTCTCACGCACCTGAGCAGTATATCCAACAGGAATAGTGGACTTAATTACCACAGTCGGCTTGTTCTTCTTTTTGTCTGTTACTGTCTTAATGAGAGAGAGAACCGCTTCAACCGCCGAGCAGTCAAAGAAGTTGGTCTTGGGATCATAGTTCGTAGGTGCGGCAACGATGATGAAATCCGCATCCTTGTAGGCAGATTCTCCGTCGGTTGTAGCTTTGAGGGAAAGCTGACGCGCTTCATGCTCTGCAAGGTACTGCTCGATGAAGTCATCCTGAATCGGAGACTGCCAGTTGTTAAGCTTCTCAACCTTCTCCGGAACGATGTCCACAGCTGTTACATCGTTGTGCTGAGACAGCAGAACAGCAAGGGACAGTCCCACATATCCGGTACCTGCCACAGCGATCTTCTTGCGTTCAATCGGCGCTGACTCCACTGCGTCATCTTCCAGAACATCAGCATTGTCAAAACCAAGGACTGTGCTGAGTGCAAGGAGCTGATCCACAGACGGTGTATAGTCTTCACTTTCCAGTCTGGAGATGATTGAACGGTTGATGCCTGTCTTTTTTGACAGGGTAAGCTGCGACATCTTGATTGCCTTTCTTCTGCTTACAACAGTCTCAGCAAGCAGCTTCGAAGATAAGTGCTTCATAAGTACCTCCTATGCAAAGTGTTACCACTAGCAACACTTGTGATTTCTAATATGATGATATTATTATAGCAGATGTTATGCAAAAAGTCAATGTATACGTTGCCAAATATGAACTAATAAAAACAATTCAGTTTATACATTGTGGCACTCGTGTTGCTAGCGGTAACACATATAAAAGCCCACTAAGCGGTTACCGGATTCATTCGGCAGTTGCTCAGTGGGCGGAGGTGGTTATTCAGTTATGATCCATTTACCTTTACGGTTTTCTTTATCTCTATGAATTTTCCCTTCTTGCTTAAGGATTTTTATTGCATTTTCAATCTGTCTTTTCGATGCACCGACAATTGATTCAAGTTCTGTATTCTTCACTTTAGGATTAGCACATATTGCTTGATAAACTAAAGCAACTCTTTTTTGTATTTCTTCAGCTTTCGCACCTTTTTTCGCACCTTTTTGCAAAACGGGCGAAACTGTGCCTTTATCCACTAAAGGTAAAATGATAATTGTCTTATCAGGCTCATTTGGTTCGTTGCTGCCGAAATGTTACTCAATAGTTGGTTCGACATAACCAGCATCCTCCCAAATTGAGAAGATATCAGGCACACCGCTTTCGCTTGATTTATGATGTTTCGACCGCAATATCCTCTTCGGTGATAACCACACGCTGGATTTGTCCGGCGTTCTCGGCATTTACCTCACACCCGATGCTCTCTTCTATAGTCTGAAGCAGCAGATCCTCCTTGATCGTCCTCAGCTTGCAGCCATTTCCTTTCCGTCCCTCATGGCGTCCTCTGCAGGTCCATACCTTATGCTTGATTCCTTTCGGGCCGTTCAGTGTACGTCTTGTCATCGGTTCACCGCACTCGCCGCAGAATAGCTTTCCGTACAGGAAGTGCGGTCTGCCGCCAATTCTTCCGACCGCAGCCGTAACAGCTTTCTTTTGTCGTATGATCTCCTGCACGGTATCCCATGTTTTCCTGTCCACAATGGCTTCGTGATCATTTTCAAGATAATTGCTATCATACGGCACTCTTTCATCCGGCTTCTTCGTCAGGAAATTCTTTGGAGGCTGCTTCTGCAGCAGCTTATCTCCCATATATGTCTCGTTTTGAAGGATATACATGATATTATTATGCGCAAGCGGCTGACCTTTTTTCGTTCGGATACCATAATCTGTCAGTAAACGGCGGATCTCCTCAATGCTCTTGCCTTCAATATACATCTGAAAGATCATGCGAACCGCATCCGCATCCTGATTCGGTACAAGTTTGCCGTCAACACAGTCATATCCAAGGATACGGTTATTCCCGAGGTTATACTCTCCGCGCTTGAAGCGTTCCCGATATCCCCACCTGACGTTTTCCGAAATAGAGCGGCTCTCGTCCTGCGCGATTGCAGAGAGAAATGAAAACATCATGGAACAGGAAGGCTCGGCGGTATCCAGATTCTCCTTATCGAAATGAATATCAACGCCGTTACCGTGCAGAAGATTGGCGTATTTCTGGCAATCCACGATATTTCGTGAAAATCTGGATATGCTCTTTACAAGGATATAGTCCACTTTGCCATTCAGCGCATCCTTGATAAGTCTCTGAAATCCCGGGCGGTTTGAGGCCTTGACACCGCTTTTCTCGTCGCTGTATACTCCGGCAAAGTCCCAGTCATCATGCGCCTGTATGAGCCTTGTGTAATAGGAAAGCTGCGCCTCGTAGCTTTCTTCCTGCTCGTCCAGAGTTGTAGACACACGGCAGTAAGCCGCTACACGCTTCTTATGCTGATCTCTGATTCTGGGGATTCTTGTAATCTTCATTTCTTATCCCTGCCTTTCCCTTTACTTGTCTTTTTCTTTTCAGCTTTCCTCTGCTGCTGATTATAATAGCGCTTTGCAATTCTGCCCGGAAGATCCGAATCATAAAATACGTCTGAAGGAACCGTTGTCACAAGACCACATTTCCAGAAGACTTTCATGGATCTGTCATCCGGATCAGGTGTTCCTTTCACTTCCAAAGCAATCAGTTCCTTTGTGGTCCTGATGTGTTTTCCGAACTCAATATGATCAACAAGATCATCCACCCACCAATAATCGACCTTTTTCATTCTGGGATATTCTCTTTTGTATCTCAGCATAATTTCTGCCTCAGAGCCGAATTTTGGGCTATCAAGTTTCTTCTCTACAATGCCGGCGTCCAATGTGTGATAAGCATTGAGCAGCGCTTGATCCACAAAGCTTGCACGGATAATAAACTGCCGGCAGGCATGCTCACCGATCTCACAGCTCCATCCGCTTCCGGGTCTTTGTATCTTGATACTCCTCTTAAACAGTCTGGAACCGCAGATCGGACACACGAGCTTGTCTCCGAGCGGATACTGATTGTTATACTTACCGGGCATATCCGGATGAGGTGTTCTTCTCAATGCAAAGATCTGCTTACAACGGTTGAACTGTTCTCTGCTGATGATAGCTTGATGATGATTTTCAATATAGTAACTGGGCACCTCAGTGGTATCATTCTTTATTTGCTTATGTGTAATATGGCTTTCGCAGATGGTCTTTTGCAGGAGAATATCTCCACAGTATCTTTCATTCTGAAGCATTAACCGCACTGTACACATGGACCACGTTTCGCAGTTTTCCGGTGTTGGAACATGATTGCTCTGTAAATGCTTCATGATCTTGTCGATGGACTCACCGTGCTCATACAGCGTGAATATTTCCTTCACAACCCTGGCCTGTTCCGGCACGATCTGGTATTCTCCGTTTTCATTCTTCTCGTATCCGTACAGTTTGCTCCAACGGGATCTTCCTTCTTCAAAACGTTTCCTGATGCTCCATGTCGTATTCAGCGAAATTGAGCGGCTTTCCTCCTGTGCAAATGCGGCAAGGACAGTCAAGAGCATTTCTGAGAATGCAGTTCTGGTATCGATATGATTGCTTTCAAAGATGAGATGTACGCCGATATCATTAAGGTGTCTGACAAATGTCAGGCATTCAAGGGTATTTCTGGCAAAGCGGGAAATACTCTTGGTTACGATCAGATCGATTTTTCCGGCTTCACAATCCCTGATCATTTTGCGGAATTGTTTTCGTTTTGAAACACTGGTACCTGTCATCCCTTCATCTGCATAGATACCCGCCAGCGTCCATCCGGGTCTGCTTTCAATCATATCCGTGTAGGATCTGACCTGATTCTCGAAGCTGGTTCTCTGCTCTTCATTGTCTGTAGACACACGGCAGTATGCAGCAACTCTCAATGTTTGTGCAGTATCCGATTCATCGGGCATCTGCGGCTCAAGAATGATCTTTTCAATATTCATATTTTGCTCCTTTCTGAATAGGATCAACTGAGTATTATCCCTCTGCGTTATCCTATTATCGCGTAAAACAGCTGATATATCAAGTCATTCTGCGATCATAAATCGGAGAATAATGCCGATACTTTCGGAGTATAACTGGTCAATATACAGAAAAAAGCGGCCTCCTGTAATCAGAAAGCCGCATGGTATTATTTATTTTTCCGCACTTCTTCAACAAGCTCCGGAAACTGTGACGGGTACCTCAGAAGGTAAGCGTTCCATAATTCTGCCTTGTGTCTTGGATCCTGTGAGTCACGCAGCACACCGGAGGATAATGTTGTTATAATACCGCATTTCCAGTGGACACTCACTGTTCTGTCATCAATTCCGCCGTTTTTCAGTTCAGAAGCCGTATGGCTGTGCAGTCCGAAGCTGATACTTTCCACCAGATCATCCAGCCACCAGTAATCCAGTTTACTGAATGCCGGGTATTTTTCTTTTACTTGCAGAAGCAGTTCTGCATTCTCTGCTCTGTCGGTATTTTTGCTATTTACGATACGCTTCACTTCTTCTAAATCAAGCGTTTCATAGGCTTTAAGAATTGCTTTTTCCACCTCTTGTGACGGTATTGCGAATTCTCTGCACGCTCCTTCTCCTTCACAACAGAAATGAGCATAGCAGTTCTGGATCAACAGCTTTCTTTGGCGGAGAACATGACCGCAGTAAGGGCAGCGGAAGAATTCTGCATACGGATACTGCAAAGGCGCTGTTCTTTTTTTGAGTTCAAGAATTACATTACACCGTTCAAACTGTTTTCTCGAAATAATGGGTTCATGATGATTTTTGATATATACGCTAGGCAATGCTCCGTTATTCAGGCGTGAACGATGGGTGATATAATCCTTTACATAGTATTTCTGAGCTATGATATCACCAACATATTTCTCATTTGCTATCATGTAGTGAATCCTTGAATGGTCCCAAACCTTATCTTTTCCGTCAGGTCTCGTATATCCTTTCTCATACAGTATTCTTGTTATCTCAGGAACAGATGTCCCGTGTTCATATAAATCAAAAATCAGTCTGACGGCTTCCGCCTCTCTGGGAACGATTTCTATATTATCATTTGCTTCATTCTTTCGGTAACCGTAGCACCTTATCAAAAGCGGTTCACCGTTCTGAAGCCGTTTCCGTTTTCCCCATCTTACATTCTCCGAATGTGAATGACTTTCTTCCTGGGCGAACGCTGCAAATACCGAAAGCAGTATTTCGGATGAGATCATATCTGTATCGATTCCTTCTTTTTCAAGTATTAATCGGACACCAAGATCTCTGAGCTTTTTGATACAATTCAGCGCATCAAGCGTATTACGCGCAAATCGGGACAGTGATTTACAGATCACGCAATCTATAAGGCCTTTTTCACAGTCTTCAAGCATTCTGAGGAACTCCTTACGTCTCGCCATCATTGTCGCAGAGGTTCCTCTGTCGGCGTAGATCCCTGCAAACTCCCAGCCGGGCTCTGAAGAAATCTTTTCTGTATATACTGCAACCTGTGTTTCGTAACTGGTAAGCTGCTCTTCAGACTTTGAGGAAACACGACAATAAGCGCATACACGCAGCTTTGGCTTTGTGGTCCCGGAAATATCCTGATTGAGTATTCGCTTTATCTTTGTGCTTCCCACAGTTTTACCTCCTTTTCAGCGATCTTTTGACCTTTTTCCATCAGATATTTTTCTTCAGCAGAGAATACCGATCTTCCGCCTCCGATTGTCCCGTGTTTTATCAATTCCTGAACAATGTCGAATAACTCGTGGCTTACGATTGCCGGATGATGCCCTTCAATAAGGATCTGATCGACAAAACCTTTATTCTTGACTCTCTTTTCCTTTCCGTTACTGTCAATAATCGTACATTCTTTATTGGACAGGAAATCACCCACATAGTTCTCACTGCGAAGAAGCAGCGCCACAGTAGGCTTTGTCCATACTTTTTCGCTTCCTTCCTCTCTTTCCATACGATTCATTTCATCTCTGATCTCAGCGTATGTGTGGCAAGTAGCTGCCATGTAGAATGCCATTCTGACAACTTCGGCTTGATTCGGAACAATCACCCAGCCATGATTTTTACCGTCAGATGTGTAGCCATATCTTGGAGGAGACCATGTTTCTCCTCGTTCAAGGTGTTTCATTCTACTCCATGCCTGATTCTGTGATAAAGAAATGCTCTCTTCCTGCGCGATCGTTGCAAGTATACCGAGTATCAATTCGCCGGTCATGGTATCTGTATCAAGATTTTCCTTCTCAAATAACACACGAACCCCAAACTCCTTGAGATGTCTGACAGTCTCAACACAGTCTGCCATGTTTCTTGCAAATCGAGATATGCTTTTCGTCAGGATAAGATCGATCTTGCCGTCTTCACAATCCTTTATCATTCGATTCAGCTCTGTGCGGTTGTACATCTTTCTACCGCTCTTTCCGTGATCGCCGTACACTCCGACAAACTCCATTTCAGGATCGGAGCTTATCAGTCTTTCGTAATACTCGCACTGAACCTCAAAAGAGCCATCCTGAGTATCACTTGCAGTGCTGACACGGCAGTATGCACACGCTCGTATTTTCTTGTTTTCCATGAATACCTCCTTATCTGACCACCGTCTTCTGCGGTCATCCTATATTGGCATAAAACAGCGTACATAGCAAGTCATTCTCGCATTTTTTTGAGATCACAGGCGGAATTATTCTACGGTATTTCTTATGTAAACAGAGGGGGCGTTCCCTCTGTTCTGTAAGGTCACTCCTTGACAAGAGTGCCGCTGTAAGTGTCATTACCGATCTGCAAAGTCACGGCGACACCGGCCTTCTTATCAGGGATTTTCTTTTCATCCGGAACAGGAGGCGGTGATGCCTTACCCCAGCCGTTCAGCCCCTTGCCCTTGATAATTGTCGGGAAATCCTTATAGCAGATATCCAGATCCACATTGCCGTTGATGCCAGCGACCTTGCCCTTCTCAGAGTGCTGCCAGATACCGTAAGCACCGCTGTAATTTGTCTGATCGACCCAGTGCGCCAGCCAGATCGTGTACCATGACTTGATATCATCGGCGGTATGCGTGGTGAGCGAGGAGGCAGAACCGTACAGACCGACAAAATAGCCTGCACTCTCAACCTTTTTAAGGAACGCGCGCATGATAGCCGAGACCTGTTCCTTGCCGAGGTCAAACTGCTTCTTTTCCTCAAGATCGAAATAGACGGGCATCTCGAACTGCTTTCCCTTGATAACGGACAGGAAAACATCCGCTTCCAGTTCTGCTTCCTCCGGAGTCATGGCATAGGAGTACCAGTACGCACCGACCGGGATGCCAGCCGTCTTTGCGCCGGCGTAATTCTGCTCAAACTTCTCGTCTTTCTGCTTTTCAAGTCTGCCGTAACCCGCACGCAGGATCGCAAAATCAATGCCGTCCGCTTTGACCTTACCCCAGTCAATATTTCCGTTGTGAACGCTCACATCAATACCCTTCATATCCTCGCCCCCAAAATACTTGTAAAAATCATCGGTCACCGTGCTGTTGCCGTGGACTTCATCGCCATACCACTTGCCGTTCGGACGCACATCGACGTGCGTGTACTGGTAAGCGGCGGTAATATTTGCAATGCCCCTGAACCCGATATCCTGCGCCTTGCAGCAGACCACCTTGGAGGAAATCGGCTGTCCATCCTGCCCGTAACAGCAGATGTCAGCGGCATTGCCGAGTGTATGCTGTCCGGTACCGCTGCCCTTCACCGCCTTGTCGTGAGCGGAACATCTGAAGCCGGAAGTCACAATGATCTTGGAGCAGTTCAGGGCGGCATATAGCTGTTCCAGCTTCTGCACCAGTTCATCAGACACACTGAACTCGTGCTCTTTTCCGCACTTACAGCGGAACTCTTTTGCATTGAAATGCGGGGAAAGCTGTGTGGTATCATTGAATTCATATTTCTGGATCATAATTCTTTCCTTTCCGCGAAAAATCGCTTGTTTTAGCTTGACTAAAACGGTATACTAATGCTATAATTAGAAAAATGAGTCTCTTTTCAGAATTGTGTTGCTGTGATAAATCAGAATGCGAGGTGATTGCTGTGTCCTATTATGATGAAGACTTTAAGTTGGCCGAAGTCATATCCTTCCTGAAAAACAGAGACTATTCCTCCTTCGACTTCCGCTGCGAATACACCGCCAATGATGCCTTGATTTCTATAAAAGACACAGACGCGCTCCTTACCATCTGCAATGTTCCGGACAATATGATTCCGGAGCAAACCGTCATACAGGTGATAGATGTGCTGGAGCATCTGGATGAATGCATCGAACAGGCGTCTGACTGGCTCACATCCCATGAATTCGAACTCGGATTGCAGCACATCAAAAATGACTGGAAACCCGGGAAAGCATGGGTCAGAAGGGTCAAAGCGTTTTGCGAAGAAAAAGAAAGCATACGTGACAGAATGAAAAAAAGATATACAGTATCCGAGATCTG
>Ga0247608_10001964_pt1 | contig 27023 bp, 26 predicted proteins | sample 176DNAGHGlowgp2_FD_193490 | JGI IMG/M metagenome (GOLD analysis project Ga0247608, IMG submission 193490) | Sheep rumen microbial communities from Palmerston North, Manawatu-Wanganui, New Zealand - 1766 DNA GHGlow gp2 | ecosystem: Host-associated > Mammals > Digestive system > Stomach > Rumen ... | reverse complement strand
GCATGTGCCATTCTACGTTAGTCTGGCAAAGATAATTTCAAATCGGCGCGCTTCAAAAACTGCTGTAATTACCTAACTTTCAATATTTTCAAAGAACTTTTATAAATTTTTAGTGGACACTAATGATACTAGTTATAATTAATTCTTCAATTAATACGGATGAACTGTGTTATCGTTACCCAGGCAAAAAACTTATATCTTTTTCCTCACCGCCCTCAAAATTTCCACCATCGCCCAGGTGTCCTGCTGGCAGTAGCGGGAAAGGGCGGCGCGACGATCGACCTTGGTTTTCATTATGCCGAATGTAGGGTTCGGGGAGTCATAGTTGAGGTACGTGATGTATGCCTGGACGCCGTTGCCGACATCCATTCCTTTGTATGTGAGTGACGGAACCAATACCGGGAGGGTCTTCTTGATGGAATAGCTGCCGGAGAGGTCCGGATGGTAGTAGTTGATGGTTTTGGCACGTTCCTCACCATATACGGCCTCATAGAATTCCTTTTTCGTCTTCAGCAAATCAATCAGGTCTGCCGACTTGTCGCAAATTGCCAGTAACTTATCCGCGTACTCCGGGAAAATGACGGCAAGTTCCTTCAGCCTACCTCTCTCAAATGAGGTGTTCTGTGCGAGCATTGTGCCGTGAAGTGTTCCGTCAGCATTGAACTCGAAATGATCGATAATCGCTTTCGCCAAGGCTTCACGCTCATCGTCATCCCAATTCTCGTTGAGGAAGATGAAGTTGTCTTTATACTTGTCGCAGATGCCGGGGGCGCGCTCAATATGGAGGGAGAACTCAAAGACAGACTGCCGATAAGGGGTCTCTTTATCGAAACGAGGCAGAGGACAAGGGAAAGTCTCGAAGTCGAAGTGGTAGATGGGATACTCAATCTTATCAAGCCAATAGCGCATCTTCTCCTTGTCGACATACTCGGTTCCGTTGTCGTAGCAGTCGCGCTGAATTTTGTGGTTCTCATTCACAAGCCAGCCTGGCCGCACATCGTCGAACTTCCAGTAGCCCTCGTTGATAAGCTGATACTTATCCTTTATGCGGCCTGACTTGAACCCTCGGAAATGTATATAATTATTTGCCTTATTGGTGTCAGGAACATCTCTGAGATGCTTAAAGCAGTGACTGCAGAACAAGCATTCCGTCCTGCCTCCCCAGGAGCACCACTTACCAACAGGAACTTTGGCAGATATGTCTTGAGGCGAAGAAATGTAGCTCTCAAGTGCTGCCACCTCTTGGGCAATAATCGGCTGATACTTCTCCGTCACCTCATTCATGTTCAAGAATACGATGATCTCCTGACCGTTAATCTTATTGTACTCGCACTCTCCCATTGCATCTCTAACGCCATCATACTCGTACTGGCAATTGAGAACGGCCAAATAGTAATTCACAGGGCGGGTTTCTCCGGCCAGACGAAGAGCATGTTCAATCACGAAGCGCTGGAATGCCAGGTCATGAGGATACTTGCCCACATCGCTGAAGCGGTCTAACATAGCCTTTTCTTTGGCATCGAGGTATTTGCGATTGGTGGTGGCCTTTACCTCAATGATGTTGATCACGTCATCACTTTCATTGTAGATGTCGACATAACAGCGGTAGACATGGCCATGAAGGTCATATTCGAAGAGTTTCTGTCCGCGCACATCATTTGAATCTGCAACGAAAGTACCCTTAAAATACTTCTTTGCCACCTTCAACGCTTCCTCTTCAACCTTGTTGTAATAAGGAAGCAGGGCTTCCAGCTCCGGCCCGGGCTGGGCATCAAATTCCTCATCTTCAGCATCAAAGCCATCGGATGATTTCACGCCCTCCCGCAATTCAGCCAATCTCTCCTCTCGTCGCTCACGTTCATCGTCAATATCGGCCTTCCCCGTAGGATTGAACTTCAAATCCATTGGGAAATACATCGGACAACGCGTCCAATTGATGAATCTGGATTTTGAGATATACATAGATGTGTTATTAATCCGTTATAAAGTTAAACATTATTTTTATAATAATACCGTATTCTCCATTTATCGTTACCTGAATTCCTCCCAAAAAGTTATATTTGCATTCAAATAACACAATATGGCGATAGCATATCACGGCTCGGCGGCACTGTTTGACCGCTTTGACCCAAGTCACCTCCTGGAAGGCGACGGAAAATTCAAATTCGGCGTAGGCGCATACTTGACCTCACGTTATGAGACAGCAGCACTATATGCCGGCAAGACCGGCAGCAAAGTCAAGTATGTCTATACGGTGGAGATTCCTGATTTGACAGACGACAACCACCTGGTTTCCAGGCTCCCGGTAAATCCGGCCATTGTCAAAAAGGCCGAAGAGAAACTGGGCGAGCCTATCCCGACGGAAGCCTGCGAATGCGGCAAATTTTTCCGCAAGTACATCGGCAACACGCTCATCGGATTTGGAAAGACCATTAAGCAGCGCATCAGTTCTGCCTCATTGGAAGCAGAGAAGGCAGCCTCCGCTTTCCTTCCGACAATCGGCGTCATCCTCCTTGTCTGGCCCACGGCGCAGACCAAGCCGGAAGCCGGCAACAACTATGCTCTGCTGGACTACTCCGCCTTCAAGATTCTGAAAGTTGACAGAATTGAGGAGTAGCCATGCATATCCGCGAATTCATAGAGAAGAACTACCCCGAGTACTACTCCATCGAGCATTATCCGGCCGATAAGACAGCGGCTTTCTGCAAAGTGGACGCTCCCTGGGGAATTTTCTCCAACTTTGGGAGAACGCCGCTTGTGATTGACGGCGTTGCGTTTGACTGCTCGGAGAAAGTGTTCCAAGTGATGAAGTTCGCGGACCCGGTCTCCCGACGGGAGGTTTACCAAGCCAAGGGCCAGACCTTGAAGATGAAAGCCAAGCACTTTGAAAAGGCCGGCACTGTGAGGGCCGACTGGGGAGAAATCATCGTGGATGCGATGAAGTTCTGCCTTACGGAGAAATACCGCCAGAGCGCGGCGTTCCGGCAGGCTCTGGAAGAAAGTCGGGGCCTTTTCATCGTCGAGGACCAGACTTCCTTTCCCAAAAAGAATCCCGACACCTGGGGCGCCAAGTTTTCCGTTGACGGTATGGAATATATCGGCCCCAATCTGATGGGCCGGCTTCTGATGGAGCTCAGGGATGCCGGTGGACAGCTGGACTACTCACTACCTAATAACGCAGCTTCCTTCCAGGATATCTTCATGATTTAATCCATCATTTTTTCTTTTAGGGTAGGGCAGCTAATACTATTTTTGCAACTTCGGCAGCAAAATCGTTCGTTTTTTTGGCGTGCAAGGATTTCCCGCCCGCCGGGAAAGGCAGTTGGATTTGTAATACAACTGCACTCCTTGCACCCTACGTTTAGTAACATTATTTCCGTCTGGATTCTTTGGCTTCTTAGCTCTTGGAATCAAATAAAAATAACTTAAATGCTACTTTGCATTGATGGCGCGGCGCTATTTTTGTATTGTAGCGAATACGTGAAAAATAACTTCGCTTTTGTAGCGAAGTAGCACAATAGTGAAACAGTTAAAGACAACAAAGATGAAAGTATTCAAGATTCCAGATGAGAATGGTGGTATCATTTACAAAGTTCAAACTCCGGACGGAGTCTGGCACGTCACTGACGAGCAGGGTAATTTTCTTACCGAGTCACCGACGGAAAACAAAAGGGAACGTCACAAGAAGCCCTCGAAGACCGAAGGCCGAATTAACCTCGGGGTGGCATTTACTCCAGAGGAGTATAAAGACTTCTCTGATTATATCAATTGGCGGTGTATCTTCAAGGAGAAGTGCACCAAGGGCCCATTCCTTGTGAAAATGGTAAAAGAAATCATTCGCAAAGACAAAGAGTATATGGCGTTTCGAAAGAACTTCCTTTAGTCCTCTTGCTTCGCTCTTTTCTGGCACTGATAGTCATTCGCCAGCTCTCTGGCTTTTTCAGCATCAAAGACGATTCGGTGACCGATCTTGGAGATGATGGCCTCATCCAGTGCTCCGGCCTTTTTAATAGCGTAGATAGTACTTTCACAGCATCCTAAATAGGCTGCAAGTTCTTTCATCCCTATAACTTGTACTCGCTTGGAAAGAACTGGGGCGGAAGTTGGCGCATGGATGCTGCTTGCATACTGCGCTAGCATTACCAGTTCTTCGCCAGACATCATACAGACTGGCTTTTTCATCAGGTCTTGAGCTTGCTCTTCAGTGGAGGCTTTGCTTATCGTATTCATAGTCAGGGTGTTTTATTATATTCATAAGGGTTGGATGGTGCTTTTTTGTGCGTTTTGTTTGCTTTTGTCACTATTTGTTTTTACTTTTGCCGATATAAAATAAAAATATGTTTACAATCAAATAAAAGTAGCAGCAAAGTAAGTATAATATTTTGATATAAGCAAATAATTCAGAAAATATATGGATGCAAATGGGAAAAGATTGCAGTTTCTGCTCTCCTTTATGGAGTCAAATGGAATCGGGAAGAATGATCTGGCCCGTACCATGGGGGTATCTGCGCAGAATATCTTCACCTATTTCAAACGAGACAGCATGAAGCTTTCCTATGCTCAGGAAATCTTCAGTAGGTATGGTTATATTCTTTCGTTTGCGCTGGAAAAGGAACAGCAGTCCACCGATGCGGTCATCATAGACATCCAGCCCCTTGTCTCGCCGGGTGGTCTCAAGCGTCTTGCCTTCCTTCGTGTGGCCTTCGCGCTGTATGGAATCAATCGTAAGGCCTTGGCCGAGGCGCTTGACCTGAACCTCGCCGGCGTGAATCGCTGGTTCCATGTCGATGATATCGCAATTGCATACATCTTCAAAATTGCGGAACTCTACGGACTGAAAGTCCGCATCACCGCGACACCAAAAAACAAGGCCACGCAGCTCGCGTGACCTTTTGATTTTTATTTCCTTACTCGCCGATATTTCTGGTTGGGGTCGTTCGGATTCTCGGGAATAGTACGCTCCAATTGCCCCGCATCAATCAAAGTTTGGATATATCGTTTCCTGCTTCGAGATTGATTCTGAATGCCAAGCCTATCCATGATTTCTTGTGCAGTGCGCGGTATAGAGCAGAAATTAAGGATATCCTGTTGCTTTTTGGACACTCGGTGCACCTTTGTGGAGGTTGGTGCATTATCGCCATGAGGTTGGTGCGTTTCCCCTGAGGTTGGTGCATTATCACCTTGAGGTTGGTGCGTTTCTCCAGAGGTTGGTGCATTTACATGGTGTTCTTTGCGCGGAATAGTGACTACGAACTCTTTGGTTTTCTCATTGTCAGAGAACTGCACCTCGATACCCGTGTCCATGGCTCGTTTAAGCCCGCTCCCAGCGCCGGTATAGGGTAACAGGAAGATGGCATTGTTAAACAGGAGGTCGTTCCTTGGCATAGACACTCCGGAAACCATACTATCCACTGTCATCCCCGCAGGCAAGTTTCCCGGGCTATGAATCTCCACACGGTCATCAAAGATAAACACTCGCACGGGCATTGTCCAGACCAGGCTTCGGTGGACTAGAGCATTGGCGGTAAACTCCATAAGTGCGACAGGCGGAATCTCGAGCTCTCCAAGGGAATTGAAGTTTTCTTCCACCTGGACATTCCGTAAATTTCGAGTGAAAAACTGCATAATGGAGTTATACTGATGGAGGATATTCCCCTCCATGGCGGTATCCGAGAATCTGTCACGATACTCACCTCCGCCGATTGAGTTTCCGAAGAAACTGATGCATTTTGCAGTGTAGGTAGGGAGAAAACGCTGGGTAACCTTGGCAAACAGAATAACAGCAGCCACAGTAAAACGCCCATCAGGCCTTATGAGTTTGAGATTCCGTAGAATGTCGGCTGCGGATTTGTCCTTGATAAGCAACGACGCTATCTCGTCGGCGCTCAAATCGGAGGGTTTTCTTCCATCATCTGTTTGCTTTGGCAAGGCTTCCCTATACTTCTTGAGCAGGAAAACCTTGATGGCATCCATGTCCATATCATCCATAGTGGCGTCAGGAACTACAGCTTCGTCGGCTTCAAAGGTTCCGCAATCATCCATCATGGCTCTAAGCTCGATGTTGTCGAAGATTTTGCGTTTGTCTGAACCTTGTTTAATCCAGATGATGCCCTTGTTGTCATGATAGGGTTTGTTCGTCCCCTCTTTAATAGAGGCAATTACAAGATTCCCGCCTTCCACTTTGGATGAGTCGGTCTCAATGAGAATGGAAGGATTGAGCATAGTGCTGGCGATATTTCCCAGCGCTTGGGTGGTCTCCTGAGTCTCTTTGAAGGAAAGAGGATTTATTTCACCGGTCTTGTCGTTGATGCCAATTATGATTCGCCCTCCTTGATAATTACTCATGGCACACATCTCACAAGCGATATCGTAGTTATCAACAATCCGCTCTTTGAATTGGACTTTGCCGACTTCGGCCAAATCTCTGAGTTCCACTATCTCTATTTCGGTCATAGCCTTCAAGTTTTCACAAAAGTAAGCAATTTTTTCGCGTCCTTACAACAAATTGTTGAATTTGGTCATGGACTGGGCCTTGATGGAGTCCACGATGTCGATGTAGGGCTTCATGGATTTATAATCGGAGTGGCCTGTCCATTTCATTACCACGTCCGGTGGAATGCCCAGGGACAATGCATTGACGATAAAGGTTCGTCTGCCGGTGTGCGTGCCCACCAATTCATATTTCGGATGAACCTCGTCTGAACGGACATTACCCTTATATGTTGTCACACGAATCTCCTCGTCTATTCCAGCCAATTGGCATAGTTTCTTCAAATCACGATTCATAGCCTGATTGGTCAGATTGGGAAGCGCCTTGTTGTCTTTGAATGGCGTATCCTTGTATTTTTCCAAAATGGCCTTAGTGATGTCATTCAGTTCAATGATAAGACTGTCTGCCGTCTTTACGGTCGTAACAGATATGCAATCTCCTTTGATGTCGCTACGACGAAGATTGTTAGCGTCGGAATGACGAAGGCCGGAGAAGCAGCAGAACAGGAAAACATCCCGGACTGGATCCAGAAAAGCGCGTTCTCCGGACAAATCCAATCCCTTCACTTTTGCCATCTCTTCTTTATTGAGATAGATAACCTGCTTTTGTGTTCTTTTCAGCGTCGGGCGAAAAGACTTATAGCTACGATTGCTATTATATCCTTTATCTGAGGCCCAATTCAAGAACCATTTCAAATAATCCAGTTTCTTTTCAATGGTGGAGTTCTTCAAACCTGTCACGTCCTCCGGATCATACGCTTCCCTTCCTCCTTTTTTGCGACGCGGTGTCCGAAGCGACTTATTATCCCTCAGATACACAACAAATGCAGTCAGCGCCGCTTCATCCAGCGTTGTAAACTTAATATCCGGTCGGAAACTAAATATATCCTTCCGGAGTGCCGCCCACTTTTGAAAAGTCGCGGCCGTCCACGCATTCTTCTCACCACACTCAGCCACAAACTGATCAAAAGCCTTGAAGAACCCCATCTCCTTAGGTTTTTGTACCCGATTTTCCTCCGGCTTGCGCAGAGTCATACCCTTTATCCTTTCTTCAAACTTTTTCTTCAGTTGTTCCATGGAAGGAATCTGGTCCATCGCCTCAAAAAACTTGAACGATGTGTCCATCTGATCCTTGATATTCCGGAGCTCGTTATTGATAGTCAGCGTCGATTCGCCCTTGGGACCCACATATCCATCTCTTACGAGTCCTGCTCTGTCATCCCAGAAATCCTTATCATGAATTTGGTGGCCCGTCTTGATGTCAAATCGCAGACCGTTGAACGTTGTGCGCAGGCGAATCTGGAAAAGATTCCCATCTTTCCCGTAAGCACGAAGTTTAAAAGCGATGTTCCTTTTAATAATCATAGCGCATTTTACTTAAATCGTGGCCCAATAATGGCCCAATTTTACATGAAGTTCCATAACTCCACCTGCAAAAATACGCAATATAAATCATTAAAACAATGGTTCCTAATAGGGGCTGCAGATAATTTTCGAATCCCTCACTCACCGCAAAAAGGAAAACAGCTGGTCGCGCAAGCGACCGGCTGTTTTCGGTTTCCAGCGGCAGCCAAGCTTGCTTGGATGACGATGGAAGCCGAAAACAGCCAGTAGGCCCGAAGGGCCGGCAGCTGCATTCTATGCTTTGCAGGGCCCCCGCCCAGGGATGCCGGAGCGAAGCGACGGAATCCCTCCCTCTACTGCCCCTACCGGTCCATCGGCATTGCAGAGTAGGAGCACGGCAATGCCGTAACCATCATCCACCATGTCGCCCTGCCCGTCATGACGGCCGGATAATATCCGCCCAGACTACCGAAGGCGACGGTTTACATCCGGTCTCCGATAAAGAGGTTGATGGCGGTCAGGAATTTCTTTCCCTGAAGATAGGGCAGGTTGATATGGTAGGACCGGGGCCACATACAAATGGCCTTTCCTGCCATAATCTGATCTATGCGATGCATCTTCTCCCTATGCTCCGGCGTATCCCAGACGGGGCCGAAATACTGCCTTCCCATAGACTGATAAAAATGTGTCAGCATCTTTCTGTCCATGTGGAACAGGTGCTTGAGCATAGGATTGGGACCGTACCCGCTCATGTGGGAGAGGATGTTGAAATCCAGCAAGGGGTCGCCATAGCCGAAATCGCCCAAATCTATCCAATATACCTTGCCATTCGCCATAATGATATTGCAGGGATTAAGGTCTCCGTGCAGGCAGGTGGTCGCCGGCTCCAATTCGTCAAGATAGCCCGCCAGCCTTGCCTTGACATTGTCCGGAATAACCTTGTTCTCCATAATCATTTCCCGGGTACGCAAGGCAAGATTGTCAAAAGATTCCGTATTGCATGGAATGGAGTGAAGCGCCTTTGCATATTCTGCCGTAACGCCGGCCAGTTCCTCCAGCCGTTCGGGATGGTCGGCAATAATCCTTCCGAACGACTCCTTGCCCTGAATCCGCTGGACAGTCATGCCGTAACGCTGCCCGTCCGTTACAAACTCATAAGGTTCGGCCGATGGAATCCCCATCTGAAAGACTGCCTTGGAGCGTAGAAACTCCTCCTCCGCCTTGCTGGCGGAAATGCCGGGTTTATTCAACTTAAGGATTACGGAGTCGTCCGTCTTGTTGTAGTAGGATTCCCCGAATCCTCCTCCGCCAAAGGATACCCATTCTTGAAGGTCAACGATTTTTGCTTCCATCGTACAATTATTCCATGCTAAAATAAGAAAAAATCCTCAAAAACCATTATATGGTGTGTCCATCGCTAAGTTTGTCGGAAACATGCCATGGTTTAGATGCTAGAACGCCGTAAATGGACGGGACGTGGCACCATACGATTTATGGTCTTCATAACAGATTTTGCCCTCCTCTTTCATGTGAGATATTAAATATTTGTTACTAAGCCTTAGAACGAGCAAAGATACAAAAAATGTGGGCTTTTGAAAAGATTAAAGACATCGTTCAAGACAAAAAGGTCCCCCAAAAAGTCGGCTTAAAGAAAAGACAGGGGCAGCCTGGAGCCCATCGTTTCAATATTTTTTAGTACCTTTGCGGTAGCAGAGCAGAGAACGTGACGTTCCTATCGATTCATGACCGAGCATATGGATCATACCATTCCTTCGCGGGAAAAAGAAATTGACCGGGTTACCCTTCTTGGCAGCCTGGTCAATATCTTCCTCACCGTCCTGAAGTTCGGCGTCGGCTTCGCCGGCCGTAGTTCCGCCATGGTGGCCGATGCCATCCACTCGCTGTCGGACCTTCTCACCGACGCCGTGGTGCTCATCTTCGTCCATATCAGCAGCAAACCCGCCGACAGAAAGTATCACTACGGCCGCGGCAAGTTCGAAACCCTGGCTTCGGCCTTTGTGGGAATGCTTCTTCTGGTCGTTGCCGGCGGCATCCTCTATCATGGCGTGGCAGAGGCCCTTTCCTGGTACAGGGGGAAACCGCTTCCCAAGCCCGGCGCCATTGCGCTCTGGGGCGCCGTCGCTTCCGTCATCCTGAAGGAACTCATCTACCAATACACCCAGGCGAAGGCCAAAAAACTGCGCTCCCCCGCCCTGGAGGCCAATGCCTGGCACCACCGCTCCGACGCCCTGTCGTCGGTTGCCACCCTCCTGGGCATCGGCGGCGCCGTCCTCCTGGGAGAAAAATGGGCCGTCCTGGACCCCCTCGCTTCCATTGTGGTGGGATGCTTCATCGTACGAGTGGCCTGGATGCTCCTGCGGAAGAACTTCCGGGACCTCATGGAGGCCTCCCTCCCGGAAGAGACAGAGGCCGAAATCCTCTCCATCGTAACGTCATTCCCCGAAGTCAAAGACCCTCACAACCTCAAGACCAGGCGCATCGGCAGCCATTTTGCCATTGAACTCCATATCAGGATGGACGGCAGCACCTCCCTTCTGGACAGTCACGCTACCGCCCACCGGATAGAAGAGGCCCTGCGTGAGCATTTTGGCGAAGATACCCACATCACCATACATGTAGAGCCTGTCAAGCCCTTACCCAAAGAATCCTTATAGGTTATGGAAACTGTTGACATTGAAATAGTAAGCGCCGTCGTCCGGGCGGCATCCTCCCTGATGGACCGGAGCGGACGCTTCGAGATACACGACAAAGGGACCCTCGAGAATATCGTCACGTCCTCCGACGTGGCCGTCCAGCATTTCCTCACGAGGGAACTGAGCCTGCGTTTCCCCGAAATCGGCTTCCTCTGCGAAGAGGAAGACCTCAGCGATATCGCCGGCCACGAGGCCGTCTGGGTCATCGACCCCATTGACGGAACGGCCAATTATGCGCGGGGCAACGAGAACTGCTGCATCAGCGTGGCCCTCGTCGAGAAGGACGAGCCCATTCTCGGAGTGGTTTACGCTCCCTGGCGGGGAGAACTCTACACGGCCGAAAAAGGGAAAGGGGCCTTCTGCAACGGGAAGCCCATCCATGTCTCCGACCGTCGTTTCGAGCAGGGCATCCTCTTCACGGCCATGTCCACCTACCGGAAAGAACTGGCCAAAAGTTGCAGCGACATCATCTACGACATCTACATGGAATGCAACGACGTGCGAAGGACCGGGTCGGCCGCCGTGGAACTTTGCCTGATGGCGTCCGGCTTTGCCGAACTCTATTTCGAAATGCGGCTGATGCCCTGGGACTATGCGGCAGCCAGCCTTGTCCTGACGGAAGCCGGCGGGGCGGTCTGCGGCTATGACGGAGAAAAGCCCTCCCTGTACAAGCCGTCGCTGTTTATCGCCGCCAACACGAAGGAGCATTGCAACAGAGTCCTCCAAGCCGTCCACAGGCACCTGGAGAAACTTCCCTATTGACAAAGACAGCATGAAATCCATTTCCGGAAAGATTAACAGCCTGTGTATGAAAGGCCTATGCTTGACACTCCTTCTCTGCATCCTGGCAGGAGTGCAGGGATGTTCGCGCCCTGACGGCGACGAGGAGGTCCGGCAGGAAATCGAGTCCATCATGACCATGAAGGAACTCGGCCTGGTCGAATACCGGGTCCGCAAGATCATCAAGGCCGATGACCAGGGAGAGTGGTACAAAATCGGCGACCGCAAAATCCTTCTCAGTTGCACGGCCTACCTCAAGGCCGGCATCGACCTTTCCAAGGTCAGTGCCGAGGATATCGTCGCGGACCGCAGCACGGGAAAAGTCACGGTAACGCTCCCCCACGCCCAGCTGCTGTCGCTGGACATTCCCGCCTCGGAAATCCGGCAGGAATATGACCAGGTGACACTTCTCCGCTCGTCCTTCTCCGTCCAGGAGCGGAATGCGCTTCTGAGGCAGGGAGAACGGCAAATCCGCCAGAGCGTCCCTTCCCTCGGGATTCTCCGGAAAGCGGAGGAAAATGCACAGAAATTCTTTGAATCCGTCTTTTACCCGATGGGATTCACAACGGTGGAAGTGAACTTCAAATGAGCGGAGCCATGGAAAAAAGGAAATTCACGATTACCGTCGGCCCGTCCGTCATCCTCCTGGTCCTTCTGCTGATCGGCGGAGCATTTCTTCTCCGCACCGGTGCGCTCAAGAAAGAAAGGGCCCTTACCCTTGAAAAGACGGCCGTCATCACCACCCGGATCCGTACGCTCGGCGAACTGACCACAGCCTGTTTCTACGATGAAATCGTGCTCAACGGCACCAAGAAAAACCCGCTCTGGAAGGATTGGAACGACCATCTGGTCATCATCGCGCACGGAACGGTCCGGGCGGGAATCGACCTGCAGAAAATGGACAGCGAAAGCGTACGCTTTTCGGGAGATACCGTCATCGTACGCCTCCCGAATCCGGAGTATCTGGACATCATCGTCAATCCGTCCGACTTCGACATCTTTGCCGAGACCGGGCGATGGACCCAGCAACAGGTTTCGAAACTGCAGGACAGCGCCCGGCAGCGACTGATTGCCGAGGCCGATTATGCCGGACTCAAAAGGACCGCCTACGAGGGGGCCATGCAGGCTGTCGGCAGCCTCCTGACCGCCTCCGGCTACACACTCATCCGCTTCGACCATCCGGCCTATTACTTCCCGATGCCCGGGGAAGACGCCTACCTCAGATAGTTCTCGATCAACTTCAGCAGCCCTTCGCTGACAGGGCCCTTGCGGTCGTGCAACTTGCAAAGCACATAGGTGAGTTTGAGGGAGATATAGGGACCCAATCCCTTCACATGGGCTTCCAGTTCTTCCGGATTCTCCGTGTTCCAGTAGGCCTTGGAAAAGACATCCCAATGCTTCGCCAACGTGTCCAGACCCAAGTGGAAAATACTCTGGGCCCGCTCTTCCGATATGTGTTTCTCGGCATAATACATCATAGCCAAGTCCCATTCCGGGCGGCCGTAGGCAAAATCTCCCACATCAATCCAGAGATTCCGCTTGCCGTCGGTAATGATGTTGCCGATATGGAGGTCTCCGTGGAGGCAGGTGTCGGCCGAAGGGAGGGCATCCAGCGCATCCAGAAGAAGGGCCTTCAGATTTTGCGGAAGAGACTCGAACCGGACGACCGCGTCGCGGACAAGGGACCTCATGTCCGGCAGACGGGCCGTGTCGGCCTTGGTGGCGTGCAATTCCCGGGAAAGCCGGGCGAAGAGCAGGGAAAGGGGCTCCAGCTGCCCAGGCTCCTGGGAAATGATGCGGGTGAAAGAGCGCTTGCCGACAATGAGTTCATACTCCGCGCCGTAACGCGTTCCGTCCGTAATGAGACGGATAGGCTCCGGTGTGGGCACCCCCATATCATAGACCAGCCGATTGACCAAAAACTCCCGCCGGGCCGTCTCGGCGGCATATCCGGGCGTGAACAACTTGGCCAAGGTACGGCCATTTCTGTGATTGTAGGTAATGGCCGTACCGCCTTCGCCCGTCTGGACGTAATCGTCCAGGTTTATCGGCTCATACGTCATGAGAAAAACTATTTTCTCTTCTTGGGAGCTATGCAACGGAAATAACTGAACTGCAATCCGACGAAGTCGATGTTCCTGGCGATGCGGAAGGAATTCAACCTGGCGTTATTGTTGTTCCCGTTGATCCAGGTCTTGTTTTGGATGGTATGGTCCCACGTCATGCCCAGAAGCGGAATACTGATGGCGAAAGAACTGCCGTCACGCAATTTCAACGCACCGCCGACCGCGAATTTGAGGCCGATATCCAAGGTGTTGGTATTGCGGATTTTGTTGGTGTCTTCCTTGAGGGGATAGGAGGACGTGACCCCGTAACTGCCGTACAGACGGCCCTCTCCGAAAACGGCGAACATCTTGGAGCCGAAGAAAGAGAGATACTTGCGTGCCGTCAGGGCTACTCCACCCTTATGGTGATGCATATGGCGGGACGAGATGGGGACATTGAGGGCGGCTATTGCTTCCTGGCCCTCCTCGGTACCGTCATCGAAGATGCCGCCGAGGACGTCGCGAAGGTCCAGCTTCAGGTCTGTGTTCAGTTGATAGCCCGTATATTCCAGACGGACGCCCAGGGAGAAATCGTCGGCCAGGAAATAGGAGAAGGTCGGTGCCACGGCCCATGTCCGAAAATTGCCGGAGCCGATATTGAGCATGGAGAGAAAGCTGTAGCCGTCTCCGTTGGCCAGACCGGCCGCATCAAAACTATGATACGTACCGGAGATGCCCAGCGTCCTGGTTCCTTTCTCGATAAACACGACTTTGCCCTTAGCAGGGTCTTCAAAACGACGCAAGATGGAATTGACAGTACCCTGCGCGAACAACTGGGCGCTCACTGCCAGAGCAGCCAAGGCGAATACGATTTTTTTCATAATATGCAAAAGTAAACATTCTCTGTCAATCCGTCAAGTACTCTATTTTGGTTTTTAGCAGATTTTAGGGTATATTTACAAAATCAAAACAAAATCGAAATGCCGGAAAACGCTCTCAGACCGTTATTCGAATCCTATACGGGCCGACAACTGGCCGATATCCTGGAACTGCCCACTTCCGGCAGCAACCGGCGCTACTTCCGCCTCAAGGGGGGAAACCTCTCGCTCATCGGCGTCATCGGAAACAACCTGGAAGAGAACCGCGCCTTCATCTACCTGTCCCGTCATTTCCGGGAAAAGGGCATCCGCGTCCCCGCCGTGCTCGCGGTCAGTGACGACGGATTCTCCTACCTGCAGGAAGACCTGGGAGACAAAGTGCTCTTCGGCCTGGTCTCCGAAGGAAGGGAAAACGGAATTTACAGCCCTGTCGAAACGGACATCCTGTGCCGCACCATCGAACAACTGCCCCGCCTGCAGTATCAGGGAGCCAGAGACCTGGACTGGGGGAAGTGCCTGTACGAGGCTTTCGACGGCCGTATGATCGATTTCGACCTCAACTACTTCAAATACTGTTTTCTCAAGGCCACCGGCCTGGAATTCAACGAAGTCCACCTGCAGGATGACTTTGAAAAACTGAAGGAAGACCTCCTGAAAGACAGCGGGAACACCTTCATGCACCGGGATTTCCAGGCCCGCAACATCCTCATCCAGGACGGAGAGCCCTGGATCATCGACTTCCAGGGCGGCCGGCGCGGTCCCATCTATTACGATGTGGCTTCCTTCGTCTGGCAGGCCCGGTCCCGCTTCCCGGAGCAACTTAAGCAGAAACTGCTCCAGTCCTATCTCCGCGCCCTGAGAAGTTATCAGGAGGTGGATGAAGAACAGTTCTACAGCCGTCTGCGCCTGTTTGTGCTGTTCCGCACCCTGCAGGTGCTGGGGGCCTACGGTTTCCGCGGCTACTTCGAGAAAAAGCCGCACTTCCTCTCCAGCGTCCCCTACGCCCTCGGCAATCTGAGAACCCTGCTGCAGACGCCCTTTACGGATTATCCCCACCTGAACGACATCCTGCTCCAACTGACAAACATGCCGCAGTTCAACGAAATTCCGCAGGACCGCCGGCTGGAGGTGCATATCTACAGTTTCGCCTACAAGAAAGGCATTCCGGCCGACAATACCGGCAACGGCGGCGGCTACGTATTCGACTGCCGCTCCATCAACAACCCCGGCAAGTACGAGCATTACCGCCAGTTCACCGGAAACGACCCGGAAGTGATCAAGTTCCTGGAAGACGACGGAGAAGTAACCACCTTCCTGGACAGTGTCTATAAACTGGTGGACGCCCATGTGCAGCGCTTCCTCGAAAGGAAGTTCACGCACCTGCAGGTATGCTTCGGCTGCACCGGCGGGCAGCACCGCTCCGTCTATTGCGCCGAACATCTGGGGAAATACCTTTCCCACAAGTACAATGTGAAAGTGATGGTCACCCACCGCGAAATGAATATCGAGAAAGTCCTGTAGCATGAAAGCGATGATCTTTGCCGCCGGGCTCGGCACCCGCCTCCGTCCCCTTACCGACAGCCTTCCCAAAGCGCTGGTTCCGGTGTGCGGGGAGCCGCTGCTGTACCATGTCATCGGCAAACTGCGCGAAGCCGGCTATCGCGGGATCGTGGTCAACGTGCATCATTTTCCGCAGCAGATCCGGGACTACCTCCGGAGCCGGGACTGGGGCGTGGAGATCGGCATCTCCGACGAATCGGCCTGCCTGCTGGAAACCGGCGGAGGAATCGCCCGGGCGCAAAATCTTATCCTGCCAACGGAGGAGCCCTTCCTCGTGCACAACGTGGACATCATCTCGGACCTGGACCTCGCCTGGGTGCGCCGCCAGACACGTCCCGAAGCCCTTGCCACCCTGGTGGTGAGTCCCCGGGAAACCCGGCGCAACCTCCTTTTCGACGACGACATGCGCCTGGTGGGATGGATGGACCGGCAAAGCGGCGAGGTCCGCTCCCCTTATCCCGGGCTGGATCCGGCCCGCTGCCGGCACTATGCCTTCGCCGGAATCCACAACCTGAGCCCGCGCATTTTCCCCCACTTCGGGGAGTGGGGATTCAAGGGACGCTTCCCCATCATGGACTTTTATCTCAAGGTTTGTGCGGCGGAGCCCATCTACGGGCTTGTGGCCGAGCATCTCAACCTCGTGGACGTGGGCAAATTCGAGACCCTCGACGAGGCCCAGCAACTGTGCAGCAAGATATTGAAACCATAAATAATCACTGTTATGAAACTGAACGGAAGACGTGAAAGTTCGAATGTCGAAGACCGCAGAGGTCTCAGCGGCGGCGGAAAAGCCGGATTAGGAATCGGCGGCATTGCCGTAATCGCCATCATCACCCTTCTGATGGGCGGAAACCTGGGAGACGTATTTCAGAACGTCGTGCAATCGGGCGGCCTCAGCCAGGTCACCGAAAGCAATTATGAGCCGACGGAAGAGAATGAAGCCCTGGCCAAATTCTCCCGTCAGATCCTGGCCTCCACCGAGGACATCTGGAGCCAATACTTCAGCCAGATGGGCCTGGGAACCTACAAGGCGCCCACCCTGGTGCTCTACACCGGCGCCACCAACACCGCCTGCGGTACCGGTCAGGCCGCCATGGGTCCGTTCTACTGCTCGGCCGACGAGAAACTGTACATCGACCTGTCCTTCTTCTCCAGCATGAAACGGCAACTGGGGGCCGATGGAGATTTCGCCTACGCCTACGTCATCGCCCATGAAGTGGGCCACCATGTCCAGCACGTGCTGGGCACCCTGGACCAGGCCCATCAGCAGATGGCCCGCATGAACAAGACCCAGGCCAACCGCATGAGCGTGCGCATCGAACTCCAGGCCGATTTCTATGCCGGCGTATGGGCCCACTATGAGAACTCGCTCTTCGACTCCATCGAAGACGGTGACCTGGAAGAAGCCATCCGCTGCGCCTCCGTCATCGGCGACGACTACCTCCAGAAGAAAGCCCAGGGCTATGCCGTAGAGGAATCCTTCACGCACGGCACCGCCGCCCAGCGCATGCGCTGGCTCAAGAAAGGCATGCAGACCGGCGACATCCGCCAGGGCAACACCTTCGAACTCAGCGAGAGCCAACTTTAACCTTTCCGGTACTCGGACGGAGTCATGTCCGTGTGGGCCTTGAAGAACTTGTAGAAGACGGACTGGTTGGGAAAATGCAGGGCGAAGACAATCTCCTTGATGGTCTTGTCCGAGTATTTGAGCAAGTTCTTGGCTTCCAGGATTACAAACGAGTCAATCCAGTCCGGAGCACTGCGCCCGGTCGCCTGTTTCACCAGTTTGGAAAGATACTTGGGAGTGAGGCAGAGTTTATCGGCATAAAAAGCCATTCCCCGCTCGGTGGTATGGTATTCGGTTACCAAAGCGATGAACCGCTCAAAGACCTGATTCATTCGGGCCGATGAGCGGCTCTCCTGTTTTTGCGCCACAGAAAGGCGTGCCATCCAGAAATCTACCAGCACATACAGGAACGATGTGAGCAGCGAGCCCATCACTTCCAATTTATTATTTCTGTGGGAGACGACGATTGTGCGAGCGAGATTGAAATAATCCTCCGCCAGTTTCAGGTCATCGCCGTCCAGGGAAATGCAAGGATTGTCCCACATGCGGAGACCTTCCTGAAATACTTTGTTGAAGTCAAAACGGATCCCGCTCATGAATTCCCGGGAGACCAGGGCGAAAATCAATTCCGTATCCACCAGACGGCTGTCCACCGGAGATGACAATTTGACAATATTGCCGGGGACTACCATCAATACCGAATGTTCCTTCAACTCAAAAGTATTGAGATTCAAATCTACCCGGAAATGACCGCGTCTCAGGAAAAAGATAATGAATCCGTCAAAACGGAAAGGATAGCGCAGCATGGAGAGCAGAATCTCGCTCTTTTCCACACGCCGGCCACTCACTTCGCCGATGATGAAATCATTGCCCAAGGCGTATTCATCCACGATGGGGGTCAAGGATTTAATGCGGCCGATATTAATGGTTTGCAGGGAAAGGTCTTCCATAAAAAATAGCGTTTGGACAAAGATAATCATATTTTATCTATTTGCAAAATATCACAAAATTCGACCAAAAGACAATTATTAAGGCGTATCTAATTGCATTTTCCACTCTTTTTGGCAATATATTTGCATTTACAAGGCCCAAAATGACAATTAAACAAAAAAAATGACAATATGACAAAAATGGTAAAAAATGCACTTCTTTCCGTCCTCCTCCTGGCAGGCTGCCTGTCTGCCGCCGCACAGGAACCCCTCACCTTGGAGGACTGCCGCCAGATGGCTGTCACCCAAAGCAAAGACCTGGAACAGGCGGGTGTCCAGATTAAGATGGCCGCCTATGACCGCAAGATTGCCCTGGCCAACTACTTCCCGAACATCAGCGCCACGGGAGCCTATTTATATAATAACCGCGACATCGCCCTCATCAGCGACACGCAGAGCCAACTCCTGACAAATGCCGGCACGCTGGTACAGGGACAGTTGAATGCCGCCATGACAGGAGCCACCCAGCAGATAAGCGCCGCCATGCAGCAGAAGATGACGCAGCTGATGACGGCCATACAGACCAATCCGGCCCTGGCCGTCGAGTATATGGGCAGCCCCATGTGGCAGACCATCCTGGGCATGCTCCAGGGAGTGGATCCCTCTTCCCTCGCCGGGCTCATGCCCAACATCGCCGACCCCGTGAATGCCATCGGAGCCGACATCGACCAGGCCCTTCATCCCGACCTCCACAACGTCTGGGCTGGGGCCATCACCGTGCAGCAGCCGGTGTTCGTGGGTGGTAAGATTATCTATTCCAACCAGATGGCCGCCTTGGCAGAAGACCTCGCCAAGAGCAAGTACGACATGAAATATGCCGACGTGGTACTGGATGTAGACCAGGCCTACTGGCAGATTGTCTCCATCTCCAACAAAAAGAAACTGGCCCAGAGTTACAGCGACCTCCTGCAGGAAATGCTCTCCGAGGTGGAAAAATCCATCGCTGCCGGCGTTGCCACCGAATCCGACGCCCTTCAGGTGAAAGTCAAAGCCAACGAGGCCAAGATGCTGCTCACCAAGGCCGACAACGGGCTCACCCTCTCCAAGATGCTGCTCTGCAAGCGCATCGGCCTGCCGCTGGACAGCGAAATCATCCTGGCCGATGAAACCCTGGATGTGATTCCTGAACCGGCCGATCCCCAGCAGAAATCGCTGGAAGACATTTATGCCGACCGCCCTGAAACCCGCAGCCTGGCCCTGGCCGGGAAAATCTACGACCGCAAAGCCAAGGTAGTCCGTGCCGACATGATGCCCAAAGTGGCCCTCACAGCCAACTATCTGGTTTCCAACCCCAATGTCTTCAACGGGGTGCAGAAAAACTGGAACGGAGGCCTGTTCACCGCCGGCGTCATGGTCAATGTCCCCATTTTCCACGGCCTGGAGAATATAAACCGTTACAAGAAAGCCAAGGCCGAAGTCAGCCTGTACCAGAGCCAATACGAAGACGCCCGCGAACTCATCAAACTCCAGGTGGCCCAGCAACGGAAAGTGCTCGGAGAGGCCCGGGAGAAAGTGGAACTGACCCTCTCCAACCTGGACAGCGCCGAGGAGAACCTCCGCAAGGCCACGGTGGGATATGAAGCCGGCGTAGTTCCCACCAATACGGTGTTGGGAGCCCAGACCGCCTGGCTCAGCGCCCACAGCGATTACATCGATGCCGGCATCGAACTCCAGATGGCCGCCGCATCCCTCAACAAAGCAGAAGGAAATTTAAACAAATAAACTATCATGAAAAAGAATTATAATCTGTTTATCGGTGTGGCCGGCCTCATCGGCCTCATCCTTGTGGTTGCCATTATCGGCTATGTAGTCTCCCAGCCCAAGGAAAAAGTGATCCAGGGAGAAGCCGAAGCCACAGAATACCGCATTTCTGGAAAGGTTCCCGGCCGAATTGAGGAGTTCCGGGGCGAAGAAGGGCAAAAGGTGCGCAAGGGCGACACCCTTGTCATCATCGATTCCCCGGAAATCCGTTCCAAAATCGCCGAAGCCAACGCCGCCAAGGCGGCGGCTGTAGCCCAGCGGAACAAAGCCTACAACGGGGCTTCCCAGGAACAGATTACCGGGGCCTACGAAATGTGGCAGAAAGCCCTCGTGGGAGAAGATGTCATGCGCAAGTCCTACGAGCGCATCAAAAAACTACATGACGAGAAAGTGGTCTCCGACCAGAAGTTCGACGAGGTGGAAGCCCAGTACAACGCCGCCGTCGCAACGGCCAATGCCGCCAAGAGCCAATATGACATGGCCGTGAAAGGAGCCCGCCAGGAAGACAAGGACGCTGCCGTGGCCCTCGTGGAACGCGCCAACGCCGCCGTGGAACTGGTGAACGCCTACCAGGATGAAATCCACCTCACTTCCCCGGCCGACGGCATCATCGCCGCCCGCTATCCCAAAGTAGGGGAACTGGTGGGCCAGGGGTCCCCTATCATGACCATTCAGGACATCGGTGACATGTGGTTCACCTTCAACATCCGGGAAGACCGCCTGCACGCCCTCAAATCCGGCGACCATGTCACCCTCACCATCCCGGCCCTGGACAACCGGCAAGTGGAAGCCGTCGTCTATTACCTCGCGGTCCGGGAATCTTACGCCACCTGGCGTGCCACCAAGGAAATCGGGGAATTCGACACCCGCACCTTCGAAGTGCGCTGCCGTCCCGTGGCCCCCGTCGACGGCCTTCGTCCGGGAATGAGTGCCATTATGATTGCAAAGGAAAAATAATGCTACAGAAACTATATAAGGTTATTCAGCGGGAAATCCGCATCATGCACAACCGGCCCATCTACCTGGTGGGGTCCGTGGGTGTCATGCTGGCCGCCACGCTGTTCTTCACCACCTTCCTGAAGGAAGGCCTGCCGGAAAAACTGCTTATCGGTGTAGTGGACCTGGACAACTCGTCCACGTCCCGCAACTTCCGCCAGCAGTTGGATGCCACCCAGATGGGAAAAGTGGTGGAATTCGGCAGCCTGCCGGAGGCCCAGCGAGAATTGGAGACCGGACGCATCAACGGGTATGTCGTAGTCCCGGAACACTTCGACCGGGAAGTCCAGGCTTTCCACTGCCCCAGGATACAGGTTCAGGTGAACCTAATGTATCCGGTCATCGGCGGTGCCCTGGCCTACAAGGATATCCTTTTCATGGTGAACCTCACCAACGGAGCCGTGCAGCGTCAGGTCCTGCGTGCCAAAGGAATTCCGGAGAGCGAAATCATGGGACGCCTGCAGCCGGTGGTACTGGACGCCCACTATATAGGCAATGCCTCCACCAGTTATTCCTACTATCTGGTCAACATGATCCTGATGGGCATCCTGGGGATGTGCATCACCCTGGTGGTGTCCTACTCCATCGGCTCCGAACTCAAGTATGGGACCTCCAAGCATTTGCTGGAGTGTTCCGGAAACGAGATATGGACCGCCGTCGTGGGAAAACTGACTCCCTACACGATTCTTTTCTCCATCATCGGCATCTGCCTGCAACTGCTGCTGTTCGGCCCCCTGCACTATCCCATGGCTGGGTCCATCGGCTGGATTATCCTGGCCACGCTGGCTTTTGTCCTGGCTTGCGAGGCCGTCGCGGTGCTCATCGTATCCCTGCTTCCCACCTTGCGGCTGGGCGTGTGCGTATCGGCCCTGTACAGTGTGCTGGGTTTCTCATTTGCGGGATTTACCCTGCCCATCTCCGCACTTCCGGCCGGGCTGCAGGGCCTGAGCATGCTGTTCCCGCTTCGCTTCTATTATCAGATTTACACACGGGAGGTTTATTTCGGAACCGGTTTCGAAGGATGGTGGCCCTATCTGGTAGCCCTGCTGGTTTTCCTGCTGCTGCCTGTCCTTTTCAGCAAACGGCTCTACAATGCCTATCTGTATCAGAATTATCCCAGGAATTGATATGAGTTACATTGGAAACTGGTTTTCCGAAACCTGGAAAATCTTCATAAACGAACTCAGGGAAGTCTTTCATGACAACGGCGTGATGATTATCTTCTGTTTTGCCGGTCTGGTGTATCCCGTCCTGTACAACTGGATCTACTCCATCGGCTCGGTGGATGAGATGCCTGTTGCGGCAGTCAACCTGTCCCAGGGCAGTTACAGCCGCCGGTATCTGCAGAAACTGGATGCCACGCGGGAATGCGAACTGGCTTACGACTGCATCTCGCTGGAAGAAGCGCAAGAGTTGATGGCCCGGCAGAAAGTGCACGGTATCGTGCTCATTCCAAGCGACTTCGACACCCGCATCGTCCAGGGCATGCAGGCTACGGTTAGCACCTATGCCGATATGTCCACTTTCCTGTATTACAAAGCCCTCACCATCGGCACCAACCTGGTGATGCTGGACGAAGTGCACCAAATCCAGACCGAACGTTATGCCGCCGCCGGCTTCACAGGGCAGGATGCCCTGCAACTGGTGGAACCCATCCAGTATGATGACGCCCGCCTGTACAACCCCAACATCTCTTTTACGATGTTCTTCGTTTACATGTGTCTGTTCATGATTCTGCAGCAAGTGATGTTCTATGGTTCCAGCACGCTGGCCGGAACGCTCCGGGAAGAAGGGCGCAGTTTTGCCCGCGTCATCGGCGGGCGGGGTGTGGGACGCATCGTCCTGGGCCGAGGAGCCGCTTACTTCCTCATCTTCCTGTTCCTGGGAGTTTACGGCGCCATCCTGATCCCCTGGCTATTCCACATGCCGGTCCAGGCCTCCTTCGGCGACCTGATAATCCTGCTGGCCTTCTTTGTGGCCGATATCATCCTGTTCAGTTTCACCTGGTCATCGGCCATTACCAAACGGGAGACCGTGCTGGTACTGCTGCTGTTCATTACCCCCATCGCCGTGTTCCTGACCGGATTCACCTGGCCTGCCTCCAACTTCTCTCCTTTCTGGAAAGTGGTTTCCTATATTTTCCCTACCACCTTCGGCTGCCGCGCCTATATGACGCTCTGCAACACCGGTTCCCTGAGCGCCATATCCCCGGAACTTCGAGCCATGACCCTGCAAACCATTGCCTATTTCGCCCTGGCCTGTATCGCCATCTATGTAGAGAATGACATCCTCAAAAAACGAGAAAAAGAGAGGCCTTGACGGTCTCTCTTTTTTTTGGTAGGGACGATCGGATTCGAACCGATGACCTCTTCAATGTGACTGAAGCGCTCTAAACCAGCTGAGCTACGCCCCTGTGCGGGAATGCAAAGGTAGCACCTTTTCCCGAATTACCAAAATTTATTTTTGAAAATATTCGGTAAAATCAATAGGATCCAGTGTAACCGTAGAAATGGCGCCCACAAATCCCATTCCGCCCTCCACATTGCTCCAGGTGAAGTTGGCCGGAACCAGGTCCATGTTGGCAAGGAAATCGAAGTTGCTCTGATACAGGGCCTTGGCAAAAAAGTAGAATTCCGGGGAAAGCCTGCTCAGCGAGATATGGATAATGGTGCGGCGCCCGATGGGAATGACCGGAGGATTGACCTGTCCCCCACCGCCGGCCGAAGGGTTCACCTCGCCGCTGATGATGCCGCCGCCGGCGGCGCCCGTCTGCCCACCCGGCATACTGCCCCGGATGCCGTTCAGGATGGAGGTATCGAACGAATTGATGTAGAAACGGTAGGTATCCCCGTCGAACTGCTTCCGGGTCACCAGCGTAAGGGGCTGGAAATCACGTCCTCCCAAATAATGATCGTCATAATTCACCTGGACGAAGTCTTCCAGGTCGAACTTGGCTATATCTCCTGCCGTCAGGATATAGCCGGGGGTGAGATAGTTGTAATAACTCAAATAAGTATGGTCCGGGAGGAGCAGGTGATCCTGCCGATGGATGCGGATTCCGTAATACTCTTCCTCCCCCGGCTCGTGGTCCAGCCGGACAGACACTTCCACGGCTTTGATGGTATCCACCTGTACCCGTTCCCAGGAAAAATCCTCGACCACCACGGACGGCGGGAAGCGGGTGACGCCGGTCACCGGCGCGAGGGAACCGGAACGGACGGTGACCGAAACCTCGTCCCCCTCCTCGATAGGCCAGAAACTGGCCGAGTAGGAGACGGAGTCCTGCGGCAGAACCGAGAGGGACTCTCCGTTCAGTTCCACCTGGATTTCCATGGGGGTGTCGGGATGCGACGCTTTGCCCACGGGGTCGGCCACCAGCGGGACAATATGGACGTGGGCCCCCTTCACGATGGCCTGCACGTAGATTTTGGGCTCGCCGGCCTGGTCCAGGTCGAAGGGAATCTCGCAGGAGACGGCCAACAGCAGCAAAGCAGCGATATGCAGGAACTTTTTCATTTAGAACTTGTACGTAACGGTGAAAGTGGGGATGATGGGGACCAGGCCGTAGGCCATGCCGCTGAAAGTTCCGTCGCTGCGGGTGCGGAGGAATGCCAGCGAGGCATTCAAGTGGTTATAGGCATTGTAAACGCTCAGGTTCACTTTCAGGGAATGGCCGCTGCGGAAAACCGTGGCGAAGTCCACTCCCAGGTCCAGGCGGTGATAGGCCGGAAGCGCCGTATTGTACGGAGCATCGTAAAGGTATCGGCGCGCCCCGTTCACCTCAATATAATGGGAAGGGAAAGTGATGCGGTTGCCGCTGTGGTAGTTCCAGTTGGCGAAGACATCCCAATGCTTGCCGATATGCCAGGAGGCCACCAGGTTGATTTTATGCCGGTTGTCGTTGCGGTCGGGATACCAGTCTCCGTAAATGGCCTCGAAATTGCGTTGGGACCATGATAGCGTATAATAGGCGGTGAGTTCCAGGGGGCCCTTGCTGTAGGTGGCTTCCACCTCCATGCCCCAGGATCGGCCGCGCCCTTCCGTAAAGGTTTTCTCCCATTCCGTGATGGGCGGGACGAAGGTATTGCTGCCGTTGTACACCAGAATATGGTCCATCGTCTTGTACCAGCCTTCCAGATTGAACTTGAAAGGTCCCCAGCCCGTATAGACGCCTCCCGACACCTGATCGCTCACCATCGGCCTCGCATGGGCGGTGGACGGCATCCAACTGTTGGACGGCAAGTCCATATACATGGCCGCCACCAGATGCGCGAACTGGCTCATGCGAGTATAGGACATCTTGGCCGATATATTATTGTTTATCAGCCATTTGAAGGCAACTCTGGGCTCCACGGACGGCCAGGTTTTTCCGGGCGTGGAAAAGAAGGCCAGCCGAAGGCCCGCATTGAGCGTCAGATTGTAGCGGATAAAAATCTCGTCTTCCAGATACGCGGCGGGTTCGAAAGAGCGATAGCCCTGCGACTCGTCATCGGCCCCTTCCCTTACCGTTTCCCCGCCCTGTACGGTGGAGGAAGTGAACGAGCGGCCGGAATGATACCAGTGGTACTGGGTGCTGAGGCCGAAACGCACGTGGTTGGAATTGTTGGGGTACCAGTCCCAGTTGGATGTGAGCCCCATTTCCCGGACATAGGAGATGTCTTTGTCGTCCATGGAGGTGACGGATTCCATGCCATCGGCCCAATTCCAGATTCCGAATTTGTAGCCGGTGTCGGAATGGCTCTGGGAGTAATAGAGGGTTGTTTTTTCCCGCAACTTCTTGGAAAAAAGGTATTGATGCGAGAGGCTGCCGGTGAGGCTTCCCCACTTGACGCCGATGTTCATCCGGGTAGGGCCGCTGCGGGTGACGCCGTCCTCCCCGGTGACACGCTCCGTCTGTTCCAGGCTGGCGCGGAGATCGTCGGCACCGGTGTAGAAACAGGCATTGAGTTCGTGCCCGGGGGCGAAACGGTGGGTGATGCGGGCATTGATATCCCACATGGCGTAGCCTCCGCCCACGGTCTGGTCTTCTCCGTTGCGACGGTTGGCGTACCAGATGGCCGGAATGGTCACCACGTCCATCCAGGTCCGGCGGAGCCCCAGGTTGAAGGAGGTTTTTCCCTTCACGATCGGCCCTTCCAACTGCACACGTCCGTCAATAAGGCCCAGCGACACGCTTCCGTGGAACTTTTCCATATCTCCTTCGCGCGTTTCCACGTCCACTACCGACGACATCCTTCCGCCGTACCGGGCCGGGAAACCGCTCTTGTAAAAGTCCAGGTTGTCGATGACATCGGTATTGAAACTGGAGAACAGGCCGCCGAAATGGCTGATGTTGTACAGCGGAACGCCGTCCAGCAGGAACAGATTGTCGTTTCCGTCACCGCCGTGGACAAACAGGCCGCTCATGAGTTCATTGCCGGCAGCCACGCCCGGGAGCATCTGGAGTTTCTTGATGACGTCCGGCGAGCCGAACAGGGCGATGCCGGAATTGAGCTGCCTGCTCCCAATGTGCATGAGGCCGGTCTGGGTGGTATTCTGCATCTTCTGCCGGATGGCCGACACGCGCGAGGCATCCAGCGTGTCCCGCAAATCCTGCGCTTGTAGGGAGCATCCCAGCAAGGCAGCCATCAACCATGTCAGCACCTTCTTCATAAGGACTGCAAAGATACTGCTTTTTTTTCGCTATCTTTGTAAAAACTACATCCATGAAACGAACGATTTTTCTGACGGTCCTGTCCGCCTTCCTCCTCGCCTGCTCCCCCAAGGGGCCGCAACCGGTCAATCCCTCGGCCACACCCGAAGCCCGGGAACTCCTCTCCTTCCTGTATTCCATCAGCGGGAAGTACACGCTCTCCGGAGAGCACAACTTCGCCAGCGACCTGACACGCTACGATGACGAG
>Ga0247608_10001962_pt1 | contig 27042 bp, 24 predicted proteins | sample 176DNAGHGlowgp2_FD_193490 | JGI IMG/M metagenome (GOLD analysis project Ga0247608, IMG submission 193490) | Sheep rumen microbial communities from Palmerston North, Manawatu-Wanganui, New Zealand - 1766 DNA GHGlow gp2 | ecosystem: Host-associated > Mammals > Digestive system > Stomach > Rumen ... | reverse complement strand
TTTTTTAGATACTCTGCTCTTATTTTCTTTTTTTGTTCTTTTTCTGCTTCTTTTAAAACTCCATTTCTTTCATTTTGTAATAGTTCAAGCCAAATTCCAATATAGTGTATTAAAAAAGTAGAGCCTATTACATACACAATTAATTTTTTGCTTATAGACCAGAAAAATGCATAGCTTGCAAGCAATAGCACTTTCCATCTGTGTTTTTGTGGAACTATACTATAAGCAATTATTGTTAAAGGAAGAAACATAAAAAGATATGCTACTCCAAAATATGTCATTTTTTATCTTTCCCTTCTCTTACTACATAATTTTGTTATTTTAAATTCCTCAAATTAAAATGATTTTTTTATCCTTCCTCTTGTAAACGTGTAATCATTTTCCACATAGCTTTTGCTGAATTAAAGTTATCTGGTATTATTTCTACTGTTGGTATTACTATATCAAATTCATCTTCTAATTCTGCAACTAATGAGATAATTGCAAGTGAATCTAAATAATGCTCATCTATTAGTGTTGTGCAATTTTCGTAATCAACTCCATCTTCTATTTCTTCTAAAATTTCAATTAATCTTTCCATAATTCTTACTCTCCTTTTTTATTTTATTATAATTTGAATATATAAATATTACATTTTATAACTAGGTTTATTTAAAGTATAAGTCTTAAATGCCTCTCTTACTAGTTTAAGTTCTCCACCTTTAAGCAATGCAACTTCTGGCAACTCTCTACTTAAGAATAGCGAAATTCCTTCTGTCATGCAATAAGCTCCTGTATTTTTGAATATAAACACATCTCCTATTTGCAAGTCACCTACAGGATATTGTTTTATGATAATATCATTTACTGTACAAAGTGAACCCATAAGGTTCCAGTCTTGTTTTTCCTTGTTTACAACCTCTGTGTTATCGTTATTTTGATTTGTGTTATTATTATCTTGTTCAGTATTATTGTTGCCACGTAATTGATATATTTCAAGATGTGGAAACTTCATTGCCATAGTTTGTCCATAATAAACTAAGTGATGAATTCCTCCATCTAGTATAGCATAATTCTGACCCTTATTTGTCTTTTTGTCAACTACTTTTGTTAAATAATATCCACAAGATGCTGCAATACTTCTTCCAAGTTCAATTACTATTTTACCACTATATTTCATATTGTCAATTCCATTAGAGAATTCTTTTAAAAATTCTACTTCATCAAATTCTTCTCCTTGGAAATAATGTACTGGAAAACCTGTTCCAAATTCAAGTTCTTTAGCTATGTAGTTATATTTTTCTTCTAGTATATGTAAAAAATCGTCTATATAATCTATTTCTTTTTGAAGCCTTTTGTTTGTTCTTTTTTGAGTTCCTGAAAAATACTGAATTCCTTCAAAATTCAAATTTGTATAAGAATCTTTTTCAGATATGATTTTTTCTATATCTTCTTCATTTATTCCAAATTGATTTCCACTTGTAAGTCTTAGCAATACATTTAGTTTTACTTTATGCTTTTTAGATAATTCATCTAAAAGCTTTAGTTGTTCCAAAGACTCAACAGTATATCTTCCAATTTTTCTATTTGTGGTAATCATGTGCTGAATAACACTTGGTGTTTTATATACTCCTGATATAACTATCTTTTCAGGCGTAATATCCGATTCTTCACAAATGCTATACTCACCTGGAGAACAAACTTCAAATCTTTCTACATCATCATTTATTTCTTTTACAATGAATGTATTTGCTTTTATTGCATAACATAATTCAAGCCTCTTTGTAAGATTTCCTCTTAAAAAATTGATTCTTCGTTTTAATTTATCTATATCAAATACATAAATTGGTGTTTCGTGATTTTTCAAAATTTTTTCTATTATTTGTTCTTGCATGATTATTCCTTTCTTTTTATTTTTTAAGAATCAATGCCAACTCTTTTCTATCAATCTTCCCATTTTTAGTAATAGGGAATTTTTCAATTTGAGTAATCTTGTTAGGCACCATAAATACTGGTAAATTTTCTTTTAAATATTTAACTACTTCGTCTTTTTCTATGTTACCAACATAAAATCCATAAAGCTTTCCTTTTTGCTCATTAAAAATACAGCAACTTCTTTCTACTCCTTTTACGTTTTCCATTGCTCTTTCTATTTCTTCAAGCTCAATTCTGTGTCCCATATGTTTTATTTGAAAATCTTTCCTTCCAATAAAAACAATTTCTCCATCTTTGTTATACTCTCCTAAATCTCCTGTTCTGTATATCATATCTATAAATTTATCATTCAAAGGATTTTGCACAAAATTTGAAGAAGTTTGCTCTTTATTGTTAAAATATCCTAATGCTAAACATGTTCCTTTTACACATATTTCGCCTGTTACATTTTCATCTATAACTAATTTATCATTTTCGTCTAACAAAAATACTTGCTCATTTGGAAAAGGCTTTCCTGCTGGAATTTTTTCATAGTTTAAGTTTTTGTCTACTATATGATATGTACAATTACATGTGATTTCTGTAGGTCCATATAAATTAACAAACATTGCATTTGGTAAATGTTCTATCCATTGTTTTAAATGCTTTATTGGCATTACTTCTCCACTAAACATTACTTTATTTACTGTCTCTGGTGTTTTGTAATCTAAGGCATGGAAAGTAGTAATTAAGCAAAGTGCAGAAACTGCCCAAATAAGTGTTGTAACTTTGTTGTTGCAAATATAGTCAAGTAATTCTGCAGGTAAAGAAAATAGTCTTTTAGGAATTATTACTAATGTTGCACCTTTCGCAATACTTGAATATATATCTTTTACAGATACATCAAAATCAAATGGCGCTTGATTTCCGATTACATCATTTTCTGTTATATTAAAAATCTCTGTAAAATTATCTATAAAATCAATTACAGATCTATTTCCAACCAATACTCCTTTTGGCACACCTGTTGAACCAGATGTAAAATTCGCATATAGTGGATCTAAGTCAAGTGCCCCGTCTCTTATTTCTTTTATTTTTTCTTCATCTATTTCTGTGGTTTTTAAATCTTCTATATATAAAATACTTTCTTTATTTATAAGTTCTAAAGCTTTTTCTTCATGAGCTTTATCTGTAACAATGTTTTTCGCACCTAAAACATTTACAATATGTTCTAGTCTTACTTTTGGTAAATCAGGATTTAGCAAAACATAAAAACAACCTGCATATACTGCTCCAAAAAAACATGCTAAAGTATCTTTTCCTTTTTCCATTAAAACTGGCACAGGATTTCTCGGCTTAAAATATTTACTTAAACCTGTTCCTATTTTTTTGCTTAAATTTGTTAGTTCTTTATATGTATAATTTCCTTTTTCGTCTATTACCGCGATTTTTTCGTTATTTTTATTTGTACTATTTTCTAGATATTCTAATACTGTTTTCATTTTTTGTATCCCCTTAATATATATATTTGTAAAATTCTTTGCATATAAAAAAGCAGAATCTACTATATTTATATTTTAAATGCACTAATCCAATATTTAGATATATTGGATTTCTATTTGGTTCATTATTTTCAAATTTTTTTCATCATATTTAACTTTAAATTAAAATTACTAAGAAGACCTCATATACTTCTTTTGAAAGCAAAGCTTTTCATTTCTTTTAAACAATAAATATGTATATTTATTTAATTTTTATAATATCTTTTATTACCTCTCCTGCAATAATTAGTCCTGCAACAGAAGGCACAAAAGAAATACTTCCTGGAATTTGTTTATTTGTTTCTTCATCAAAAATATTTGTCTTAATTGGTTCTTCTTTAGAATAAACCACTTTCAAATTTTCTATTCCTCTTTGCTTTAGCTCTTTTCTCATAACTTTTGCAAGAGGACATATACTTGTTTTGTAAATATCTTCTACTTCAAATTTTGTAGGGTCTAATTTGTTTCCAGTTCCCATACATGAAATAACAGGAATATTGTGTTTTTTCGCTCTTACAATAATTTCTATCTTAGCAGTTATAGTATCTACACAATCTATAACATAATCTATTTTTTCGTCAAAAAAATCAATGCTCTCTGGCAGAAAAAATTCTTTACGAATTTCTACCTTTGCATTTGGATTTATATCTAAAATTCTCTGTCTTGCCACTTCTACCTTTGACATTCCTATTGTTTTATAAGTTGCAATTATTTGTCTATTTATATTGGTTTCGTCAACCACGTCTTTATCTATTAAAATAAAACTTCCAATTCCTGCTCTTGCTATGCTTTCTACAACATAGGAGCCGACTCCTCCGATTCCAAATATTGCAACTTTTGAATTTTGAAATTTTTCTATAGCTTCTTTTCCAATTAAAACTTCAGTTCTTGAAAATTGTTTTGACATATTTACTCCTTTTTGTCAAAATATTCCGATTCTCTTTTGTCCTAGTATTTTATACTTTTTTAGACATTTAAGACCGGTTCTTTTTTACTGTCATTTTTTATCTATTATATATATTTTTTTGCATAAAGTCAACGATTTTTAACATAAAAAGTATTTACTTACTACAATTCATAGATAAATAAATAATAATATACTTGTAATAAATTGAATATTAAGGAGTATTATATATTAATTTTAGAAAGCTTTATGATAACGATAAAGCTTGTCAATTTTTTAGGGTCTTATCGTGAAATGTTTTTAATAATAATATTTTATTCCTTTAGAAAAGTAAGAATAATCATTAAAACCCTCTAATTACTTTAATTCAAAGTAATTAGAGGGTTGGTTCTTTATAATAGAAAACAGAATCTTATAAATTCTGATTGGTTATTATTCAGCTGTATAAGGTAACACAGCGATTTGTCTAGCTCTTTTTATAGCTAGAGTAATATCTCTTTGATGTTTTGCACATGCCCCTGTTGTTCTTCTAGGTAATATTTTACCTTTATCGTTAACGAATTTTTTCATACAATCGTAATTTTTATAATCTAAAACAAAGTTTGCATCTCCACATAAAGGACATACTTTCTTTCTTTGTTTTCTTAATCTTGGATTATAATCTTCATCATAATTTTTATTATTTCTGTTATTTCTTTTATTTTTCTTGTCTGCCATTTATTTCACCCCTTATTCTATATATTTTTAGAATGGTAAATCATCACTTGCAGATACCTCAAAATCAGAACCTGCTCCTGTATCTCCTTCCATTCCACCTGGCATTGTTGAACCAAAAGCATTATCAAAAGCTACACTTGAGCCTTCTCCATCTCTTTTGCTATCTGCAAAATATGTTTCTTCAGCTACAACTTCCGTTATATAATGTCTTCCTTTATCATCATCCCAAGTTCTTGTTTGTAGTCTTCCTATAACTCCTACTTGTTGACCTTTTTTAAAGTACTTGCTGCAAAACTCTCCTGTTTTTCCCCATGCTACAACATTGAAGAAATCTGCTTGTCTTTCCTCTCCTTGTCTTACAAATCTTCTATTTACAGCTAATGCAAATGAAGCTACTAATGTGTTTGAAGTTTGAGTGTATCTAACTTCAGGATCCTTTGTTAATCTTCCCATTAAAATTACTTTGTTCATTTTTTATCACATACCTTTCTTTACTTTAAAAAAGCCCCTAATCTTTTCTTATTTTTCTTTTCTTACTACGATGAATTTTAAAATTTCATCTGTTATTCTGTAGTTTCTTTCTAATTCAGCAATTGAATCCGGTTTAGCTTCAAAATTAATTAGCATATATGTAGCTTCTTTGTTCTTTTTGATTTCGTAAGCTAATCTTTTTTTACCCATATTTTCTACAGATTCTACTTTTCCGTTTTCATTTATTAATCCTGTAAATTTACTTTCTAAAGCTTTTATAGCTTCTTCAGTACAATTTGGATTAATAATGATTACACTCTCGTATTTATTCATTATTTCCACCTCCTTTTGGATATATAACCCACAATCAAAGTTGTGAGTAAGGCTGTTAAAACTCCCTTAATTTTTAACAGATACTATTTTATCACAAAAAATCCCTCTTGGCAAGGGATTTTTGAAATTTTTTAGATAGTTTTCCATATTTTTACATTTTCATTAATATCCTCTTGGTTTTAGTTCCAAATAAATAGGCTTTTCTTCACCAATCATAGTAGATTTTCCGTGTCCAGGATATACAATTGTTTCATTAGGTAATTTCATAAGTTTATTTGTAATTGAATCTATTATATCTACAAAACTAGAAGTTGGTAAATCTGTTCTTCCCCATGCACCTCTAAATAAAGTATCTCCTGAAATTAATAACTTTTCAGATTCGCAATATAATGAAGATGAACCTATTGTATGTCCAGGCGTGTGAATTACTTTGAACTCAAGTTCTCCTAGATGAATTAAATCTCCATCATCAACTCTAGAATCCGCTTCTAGCTCAATTTCTGGCATATCTATTATCTGTGTTAAATTAATACTCATATCATTAATTCCTTCTGCATCATATCTATGAATTAGAATTTTTCCGCCTTTTCTATTTTTAAGTTCTGTAACTCCACTAATGTGGTCACCATGACAATGAGTAATATAAATATATTTAAGCTTTGAATTCAAAATCTCAAGAACTTCTATTATCCTATCTACATCTCCTGCAGGATCAACTACCATAGTTTCTTTTGTTTCTTCATCACAAATTATATAACAATTTGTAGGATCTCCGATCCAAGTTTTAATTTTTAATCTTTTAAGTATCATTTATAATTTATCCTCCACCATTTTTTTAAAGTTAAGCTATAAATTTTATATAATAGAAAGAACTTAAACCTTCTTCCTCTTTACCTCATACACACTATCGATTTTCCTTAATGCTTTAAGTACATTATTTAAATCATCTACTCCCTGTGTTTCAAGTGTTGCTTCAATAATTGCTATTCTATCTTTGTTTGCCTTTGCACTAACAGCTACCATTTTTGCTTTTGCATTATTTAATGTTACTATTACATCTGAAAGTAAATTGTTTCTATCATTCGCATAAATTTCTATCTCAGCTTTATATGATATCTGTTCTTCTTCTACCCACGAAACATCAATCATTCTATTTTCTTCTTTTATAAGTTCTTTAACATTTATACAATCTTTTCTATGAACAGACACTCCTCTTCCTTTTGTAATATAACCTATAATTTCATCTCCCGGAAGTGGATTGCAACATCTTGAAAGTTTAACTAAGCAATTATCAATCCCTTTGACAATTATTCCATTACTTGATTGTTTTTGCTTATTTGTATGTTTTTCTATAGAAAGTTTTTTTATCTCTTCTTCTAAATTATTTTCTTGATGATATTTTCTATACTCTATAAGCATTCTTGCAATAACTTTATTTGCTGTATTTGCTCCGAATCCAACTGCAGCATACATTTGCTCTAAATTTTCGTATTTATATCTATCAAGCATTGGCTTAATGTATTCCGGCTTAAACAATTCCGCATAATCTAAACTAATTCTTTTAACTTCTTTTTCAATTAATTCTTTTCCTTTTTCAATATTTTCTTCTTTATTTTCTTTTCTAAACCATGCATTAATCTTATTTCTTGCAGATGAACTTTTTACAAATTTAAGCCAGTCCATACTAGGTCCTTTAGAATTATCTGATGTAATAATTTCTACAATATCACCGCTTTTTAGCTGAGTAAGTATAGGCATCATCTTGCTATTTATCTTACATCCTACCATTTTGTGTCCAATTTCTGCATGTATGTTATATGCAAAATCTATTGCATTTGCACCTTTTGGCAAAACCTTTATTTTTCCTTTTGGAGTAAATACATAAACTTCATCTTCAAATAACTCTGTTTTCAATGTTTCTAAAAATTCCTGAGGATCTTGCATTTCTTTTTGCCATTCTATTGTTTCTCTAAGCCAAGCTAAGTCATCTTGTTTCACTTTAACATTTTGTTTACCAATTCCTAAAAAATTTGCTTCTTTATATGCCCAATGTGCTGCAATACCAAACTCTGCAACTTTATGCATATCCCATGTTCGAATTTGAACTTCGAAAGGTGTTCCTTTTTCTCCTAATAAAGTTGTATGAATAGATTGATACATATTAGGTTTTGGAACAGCAATATAATCTTTAAATCTACCTGGCATTGGATTATACATCTCATGAACAATTCCTAAAGATGCATAACAATCTTTTACAGAGTTAACTATAATTCTTATTGCAAAAAGATCATAAATTTGATCTATTGTAGAATTATCCCTCTTCATCTTTTTATATATACTATAAAAATGTTTTGCTCTTCCTGTGACTTCTGCATCTATTCTTTGTTTTTTTAGTGCTACTCGTATATCATCCATTATTTTATCTAGGAATTGTAATCTTTCATCTCTTTTTTTATTAATACCTTCAACAATTTCTCTATATTCTTCAGGATATAAATATTTAAAAGCCAAATCATCAAGCTCTGCTTTAATAGAATAAAGTCCAAGCCTATTTGCAAGCGGTGAATATAAATCCATAGTTTCTTTAGAATTTATAATTTGTCTTTCTCTTTTTAAATATTTTAAAGTTCTCATATTGTGAAGTCTATCTGCAAGTTTAATAAGAATAACTCTAATATCTTTTCCCATTGCAAGAAACATTTTTCTGTAGTTTTCAACTTGACTTTCTTCTATAGAAGCAAATTGAATATTACTAAGCTTGGTAACACCTTCTACCATTCCAGCAACTTCTTCACCAAACTCTTTTACTATATCCTCATGTGTTGCATCTGTATCTTCTACAACATCGTGTAAAAGCGCCGCTGCTATAGTTTTCTCGTCAAGCCCCATATCAGCTAATACATAAGCCACTTGTAAAGGATGAACTATATATGGTTCCCCCGAATTTCTCTTTTGATCTCCATGTTTCTGCAAAGCATAATTATATGCCTTTAATATAAATCTAGTATCTACTCTACGAGAATTTTGTTTCTTTTTTGAAATTATATCTTGTATTGTTACTTCCTTTAAATCCGACATTTCTATCCCCTCCTAAGGTTCCTTTTAAATCGCCTTCATTACATCTTTTAAGTTTATCTGTACACTATCGTTCCCATTAAATGAATTTATTTCCAAACTTCCTGCCACATCTACTTTATCTCCAATTACAAACTCATCTACCATATGTCCTAAATTAAATCCTATTGCATTTACATAAGTATTGTTATTGCTCTTTAGAATAAGTTTAAGGTGTTTACCATCTGTTAAAGACCTTATGGAATCTATTTTTAAATTTTTGAATGCAAAGATTGGCATTTTGTTTCCTTCACCTAAAGGCTCAAGCAAGCTTAAACTTTCAACTATTTCTTTATTTACAGTATCTATATTTATTATACAATCAATATTTATTGTAGGATATATCTCTTCTAAATGTGCTTCCTTCGTAATCTTTTCAAATCTTTCTTTTAATTTAGGTAAGTTTTCTCTTTTTATACTTAAACCAACTGCCATGCTATGACCGCCAAAACCTTCTAATAAGTCTTTGCACACTGTTAAAGCTTCATGTAAATCAAATCCAGCAATGCTTCTTCCTGAGCCTTTACCAATATCTTCTCCATTTTCAAAACATACAAGAAGGCATGGTTTATGATATAAATCTGTTATTTTTGAAGCAACAATTCCTACAACTCCGTGATGCCAATCATCTCCTCCTAAAACAATACTATTTTGATGTTCTATATTAATTTTTTCAATTTGCCTAATTGCATCTTCGTATATATTTTTTTCATATTCTTGTCTGTCATTATTATATTTTGCAATATTTCTAGCTTTTTGTGAAGCTTCTCCCATATTGCTACATAAAAGTAAATCTAAAGCTTCATTTGCATGTCCCATTCTTCCACAAGCATTAATCCTTGGTGCAACTCCAAAAGAAATTGCTGTAGAATCAGTTTTTCTATAACCCGCTAGATTTAAAAGTGAAACAAGTCCACAATTTTTTGTTTGTTTAATTAGCATTAAACCTAGTTTTGTTATAACTCTATTTTCATCTTTTAAAGGAACAATATCTGAAATAGTTCCAAGCGCCACTATGTCTAAATATTTTAAATACTGCTTTTCATCTAGTTTAAGTCTTTGAGAAATTGCTTGGCATAATTTAAAAGCAACTCCTACTCCTGCAAGTTCCCTAAAAGGATATTTATTATCTTTTCTTTTGCAATCCACAACAGCTACAGCATTTGGAAGCTCTTCACCTGGCTCATGATGGTCTGTTACAATTGTTTCAATTCCTAAACTTTTTGCATATTCTATTTCTTCTATTCCTGTAATTCCACAATCAACTGTTATCATAAGATTATGTCCTTGTTCTGCTATTTTTTTTATTGCATCTTTATTCAAGCCATACCCTTCATTCAATCTATTTGGGATATATTCGTTGACTTCAGCACCTAAATCTTTGAAAAAACTTTTTAAAACAGTAATGCTTGTAATTCCATCAACATCATAATCTCCAAAAATAATAATTTTTTCTTTATTTTCTATTGCTTCTAAAATTCTTTGTACGGCTTTTTCCATATCTGGCATTTCGTATGGGTTATGAAAATCCTGTCTTGTTGGTTCTAAATATGTTTTTATATCTTCTATTCCTCTATTTACTAAAATAGTTGCAATTAATTCATTTACATTATATTTTTCCTGTATTTCTTTTATTTTTTCTTCATTTACTTTATAATATTCCCATTTTGTTTTCATATCTTTTCCTTTCATAATTACTGCTTATTATGTATTTTACTACATACAAAATAAAAATGCAAGAGTAGAATAAATCGGAATGCATAAAATTTTGACTACTTATATCATCAAAACTTTTATGTTACTAAAAAAACAAAAAAGTTGCAAATTTCTTTGCAACTTTTTTTACTTAGCATAATCAACAATTCTTTTTTCTCTAATTACATTAACCTTAATTTGTCCTGGATATTCCATTTCATCTTCAATTTTCTTTGAAACATCTCTAGCTAAAACTGTCATTTGATCATCATTTATTTTATCAGGTTTAACAATAATTCTAACTTCTCTTCCTGCTTGTATAGCAAATGATTTTTCAACTCCTTCGAATGAATCTGCAATTGCTTCTAAGCTTTCCAATCTCTTTATGTATGCTTCTAATGTTTCACGTCTTGCTCCAGGTCTTGATGCTGAAATTGCATCTGCAGCTTGTACTAAAACAGCTTCCATTGTTTGTGGCTCTACATCTCCATGATGAGCTTCTACTGCATTTATAACAAGTGGATTTTCTTTATATTTTTTTAGAATATCTACACCTATTTGAACATGCGTTCCTTCCATATCATGGTCTAGAGCTTTTCCAATATCATGTAATAATCCTGCTCTTCTCGCTCTTTTTGCATCTAATCCTAGTTCTTCTGCCATTATTCTTGCTAAATTTGATACCTCTATAGAATGGCTTAAAACATTTTGTCCATAACTTGTCCTATATTTTAATTTTCCTAATAATTTTATAATATCTGGATGTAAATTATTAACTCCAGTTTCTAAAGCTGCTCTTTCACCCTCATCTTTTATTGTTTGGCTAAGTTCTTCTTTGGCTTTTTCTACCATTTCTTCGATTTTAGCCGGATGAATTCTTCCATCATCAATTAATTTTTGAAGGGCAATCCTTGCAACTTCTCTTCTTAGAGGATCAAATCCTGATAAGATAACTGCTTCAGGTGTATCATCAATTATTAAATCTATTCCTGTAAGAGTTTCTAATGCTTTAATATTTCTTCCTTCTCTACCAATTATTCTACCTTTCATATCATCACTTGGAAGGTTAACAATTGAAACTGTAGTTTCTGAAGTGTGATCTGCAGCACATTTTTGTACAGCATAAGTTATTATTTCTTTAGCATTTTTATTAGATTCTTCTTTTGCTTTTTGATTCAAGTCTCTAATAATCTTCGCTTTTTCTGTGCTGATTTCTTTTTCTACTTGTGCTAATAAGAAATTTTTAGCTTCTTCTTTACTTAAGTTTGCAATTCTCTGCAATTCTTGAGATTGTTGCTCGATTAATTCATTTACTTCCTTTTTTTGAAGTTCAATGCTTTCATACTCTTTGTCTAAGTCCTTTTCTTTCTTTTCTAAGTTATCTGAACGTCTGTCTAAATTTTCTTCTTTTTGAATCATTCTTGATTCTTGTTTTTGTACTTCGCTTCTTCTTTCTTTAATCTCTTTATCTAATTCATTCCTATCTTTCATTATTTCTTCTTTTGCTTTAATTATTTCTTCTTTTTTCATATTTTCTGCTTCTACTTTAGCAAGATCAACAAGTCTTTTTGCCTCTTGTTCAGCTCCTTGAATTTTAGATTCAGCAATCTTTTTTCTTAAGAACATTCCTAAAAAAATTCCAATTGCTATTGAGATTAAGAAAGTTGCGACTATGACTACTATATTCATAATCATACACCTCTTTCTTATTAAATTTTCAATGTGCAAATAAATATATATATAAGATTTCGGAACACATTTTAAAACTTGGAGAATAAATTTTATCCTGTTCCAATTTATTCTTTTATTAAATATATTTCTCTACCCTTATAGTATATAAAAATTTTAGCCAACTGTCAAGAGTAAAACGCAAAAAAATACTGCAACCTTTAAATTGCAGTATTTTGAATTTGTATTCTAAGAAACATATACTAACATTCCATATCATTTAATATCGATTTAATACTTTAATCTGTTATTTTGCTTCTTTTTCTTTATTTAAAAATTTATATGCAAATGCTGCTATTGCAGAACCTACAAATGGAGCAACTATAAATACCCAAACTTGTTTTATAGCTTCTGTTTTTCCAATTATAGCCATTACTGTAGCTGGTGCTAAACTTCTAGCAGGGTTTACAGATGTTCCTGTTAAAGCAATTCCAAAAAGATGTACAAAAGCTAGAGTAAGTCCTATTACAATTCCTGCAACTGATGATTTCTTTTCATCTGAAGTTACTCCAATTATTGTATAAATAAAAACAAATGTTAAAACAACTTCAACAGCTAGTGCAGCCCACATAGAAATACCAAGTGAAGAACTATCTCCAAATCCATTTGTTCCAAATCCTATAGCTTCGATTCCTCCTGCTTGTGCTACTGCATCAGATTGACTTAAGATGAAGTAAAGAATTCCAGCTCCTACAAATGCACCAACGACTTGTGCTAAAACATAAAATAAAAACTCTTTAACTGTTATTTTTTTGTTAATTAGCATAGCAAGTGATACAGCAGGATTCACATGACATCCTGATACATTCCCTATAACATATGCCATTGCAACAATTGATAGACCAAATGCTAAAGCTATTGCAACTGTGTTTCCTGTAATTACAGCTGTTCCGCATCCAAATAATACTAATACAGCTGTTCCTATCGCCTCACAAAAATACTTTTTCATAAAATTTTCCTCCTTTAAAAATTCTGAATTTATTATATTATTTTTTTTATTTTAAGTCAATAAAAATTATTTAATTTTTATATTTTTTCGTATTTGCAAATTCTAATAGTTTTAAGTTGAACAATTTGCTATCCATAAAATGTACAGCTTAATACTTATTATTCATAAAAAAAATTTAATATTTAAACTATGCCATATTTTAAATAGACACTTATATTAAAAATGATAAATTTTAGAATAACTTTCTTAATTTTTTAATTCATCAATTATTTGTTTATAATCTTTTGCCATAATAATCGCAGTACCTGAAACCAAAACATTTGCGCCTGCCTGTTTTACTGCTTCGCAAGTTTTTAAATTTATTCCCCCATCTGCCTCTATATCTATTTCTAGATTATTTTCATCAACATATTTTTTCAAAGTTGCTATCTTATCAACCATATCTGAAAGTAATGTTTGCCCACCTTTTCCAGGCTCAACAGTCATAACTAAACATGTATGAATATATGGCAAATATTTATAAACTTCTTCTATTGAGGTATTTGGTTTTACAGAAATTCCTACTTTACTATTATTCTGTTTTATTAAATTTATACATTCAAAAACTTCTTCTTCATCTTTGCAAGCTTCTAAATGAAATGTTATAATATTTGGTTCAACACTTAAAAAATCATCTATTCCTTTTTTTACATCTTCTACCATTAAATGCACATCTATGGGTAAATTTGAAATTCTTTTAATGTATGAACTCACTTCTAACATATCATTATATGTATTATTTTTTACGAACTTTCCATCCATTACATCTATGTGAAAATAGTCTGTTTTTGCTCTTTCAAGTGCAAATATTGTTTCAGATTCTTTTCCTTTTATCATATTTAAAATTGATGTTGATATTTCAGTCATTTTTATTAACATCCTTTCATGCAAGGCACTAAACTTATTGAAAAAATATTTATTAATTTTTCAACTTTGTCTCCTATTCTTTTGATATTATATATCTTTTTACTTGTTTATGCAAGTAAAAATCATTTATTTTTTCTGCGTATTGCCAAAAAACTAAAAATAAATATTATAAAAATCTTAAATAACGCTTATATATTCAAAACAAAACATATCTCCTTACATTAATTTTACTTTTTGGTGCCGTTATCATGAAACTTTTAAAAAATATGTTTTATTTCTAGATTAAAGCATAAATCAAAATCTAAATACTATACTAAATTTAACTATTAATCAATCACAAACAAAAATGACCTTGCAAAGCAAAGCCATTTTTGTTTTATCTATTTAATCCTTTTCTTCCTGCATAAATTGCTACATCTGCTAAATCACTTTCGATATTTAAAAGCCTGTTATATTTAGCAACTCTATCTGTTCTACATGGTGCACCAGTTTTGATTTGTCCTGCGTTTGTTGCAACTGCAACATCAGCTAATGTTGTATCTTCTGTTTCACCGCTTCTGTGTGATACAACTGCTGTATATCCGTTCTTCTTAGCAAGTTCTATAGCATCTAAAGTTTCTGTTAACGTTCCAATTTGATTTAATTTTATTAAAATACTATTTGCTGTTTTGTTGTCTAATCCTTTTTGTAATCTCTTAATATTTGTAACAAATAGGTCATCTCCAACTAATTGGATTTTATCTCCTAATCTGTCTGTTAGCTTTTTCCAATTTTCCCAATCTTCTTCTGCTAAACCATCTTCGATTGAAACTATTGGATATTTTTCTACTAATTCTGCTAAGAAGTCTATCATTTCTTCTGGAGTTTTTAATTCATCTGTTTTCCAGAAATAATAATTTCCTTCTTTTCCTATTTTCTTAGCTTCGTCATACATTTCTGTACTTGCAACATCTAATGCTAAGCAAACTTCTTCTCCTGGTTTATATCCAGCTTTTTCTATAGCTTCTACTATTAATTTCAAAGCTTCTTCATCACTTGATAAATTTGGCGCAAATCCACCTTCATCTCCAACGCCTGATGCTAATCCTTTTTCTTTTAATACTTTCTTTAATGTGTGATAAATTTCAGCAGCCATTCTCATACATTCTGTAAATGATTTTGCTCCAACAGGCATTATCATAAATTCTTGTGTACTAACTGTATTATCAGCATGTTTTCCACCATTTAAAATATTCATCATTGGAGTAGGTAAAACTTTAGCATTTGGTCCTCCAATGTATTGATATAATTCCATTCCAACAGATGTAGCTGCAGCTCTTGCAACAGCAAGTGATACTCCAAGTGTTGCATTTGCACCAAGTTTTGCCTTATTTTCTGTTCCATCTAATTCGATTAAAGTTTTGTCTAATTTAACTTGATCATAAGCATTCATTCCAACAATTGCTTCTCTTATAATTGTGTTTACATTTTCTACTGCCTTTAAAACACCTTTTCCAAAATGTCTTGATGGATCTCCATCTCTTAATTCAACTGCTTCAAAACTTCCTGTTGAAGCTCCTGATGGAACCATAGCTACTCCATAACTTCCATCTTCTAACATAACTTCTACTTGTACTGTTGGATTTCCTCTAGAATCCAACACCTCTAATGCTTTTACTTCTTCAATTTCTAAACAATTTTTCATTTTAAAATCTTCCTTTCTTCTTTAATACTATTAGTATAAATATTAAAATTTAAAAAAGCATGCGTAAGCGACCAAACGAACGTTAGTGAGTGCGAAATGGAGCAATCTTCATACTAGTTTTTTTAATACGAAGATTGCGACAGCAAATGCTTGTAAATTTTAATATTTATACTTTATTAAAAACTTATATATTCATATAATTTACAAAAATAAATACATTAATTATCTAAAATCTGATTTTTAGACTTCTTCTCTTTTTCTAGCTCTTCGTGCTTTTCCTCTTTTGCATGTTTGTTTTTATCTTTGTTATAAATTGCATTGCTAAAAATCTTGCTTTTTATTGTACTTGCCTTACTAATGAGTTCATCTTTTTCATACATTACAAAATCACGGGCTGCAATATCTTCTTTGCCAAAGCTTATATTATTATTTTCTGTTTTAACATATAATCCAGTTTCATATAATTCACTTTTTTGTTCGTTACTGCCTTCAAAGTAACTTTCAAGAATCTTTCTTTCTTCTTTGCTATCTCCACCAATTTTAAGATATTTATATTTCCAAATAACATTTCTTTCGAAAATTTCGCTATCTGATTTTGGCAAGTCATCATATTTATACTCTATTCTAAATTTTAAGTTAGCAATAGATATACTTAAATTAGTCCAAACTCTTTGGTCTGTATCAATAAAATCTTGTCTTAAACTTTTTATGCATTTAAATAGTTCTTCTACAATCTTTAAGTATTGTTCTTCATTTATATTAAACCTTCTAGGAACTTCATAAACATTTACATATTTCTTCTTTAAAATTCCTTTTGGCAAATAGTAGAAAAACATTTCTCCTGAGCCCATATTTTCTTCTTCTTTATAAACAGATGCATACAAATATATTTCTTCCCATTTTTCAGGTATAAGAGTAAATATATAATTTTGAATTTGTTCATATTTTTCTTTCATAGTTTTCGTAGTTCTTAACATTTATTTATTCCTTTTCTAATAATGTTTCTCCTGTCATTTCCTTAGGCTGCTCAATATTCATCAAATCTAATATAGTAGGTGCTAAATCTGCAAGTTTTCCTTCAGATTTTAGTTTTATATTTTGATTCTCGGATACTAAAATTAGTGGGACTAAATTTGTTGTATGTGCTGTATGTGGTTCTCCTGTTGCGTAATCTATCATTTGTTCACAATTTCCATGATCTGCTGTTATTATTAAATTGCCATGCATTTCATCTATTGCTTTAACTACTTTTCCAAGACATTCATCTACTGCTTCAACAGCTTTTATTGCTGCTTCTAAGTTTCCTGTATGACCTACCATATCTGGATTTGCATAATTTAAAATAATACAATCATATTTTCCACTTAAAATTGCATCTACAACTTTTTCTGTTACCTCATATGCACTCATTTCTGGTTGTAAATCATAAGTTTCTACTTTAGGAGATGGAATTAAGATTCTGTCTTCCCCTTTATATTGCTTTTCTTCTCCACCATTAAAGAAAAATGTAACATGTGCATATTTTTCTGTTTCTGCAATTCTAAGTTGTGTTAAACCTCTATTGCTAAGTACTTCACCTAATGTATTTTTTATTTGTTCTTTTTTAAATGCTATGTGTACATTCGGCATAGTCTCATCATAAGATGTAAAACATACAAAATATGTGTTCAATTTTTTTGTTTCAAATTCGTTAAAGTCTTTATCAACAATTGTTCTTGTTATTTCTCTTGCTCTATCAGGTCTAAAGTTAAAGAATATAACTGAATCATTTTCCTCTATTTTAGCAATTGGAGTTTCTCCATCTGCTGATGTAATTACAGTTGGTTCTACAAACTCATCAAATACTTCTTTTTGATAAGAACTTTCAATTGCATTTATAACATTTGCAGATTTTATTCCAACACCTTCAACTAATGCATCATAAGCCTTTTTGATTCTTTCCCATCTTTTGTCTCTATCCATACTATAGAATCTACCTGATATTGAAGCAATTTTTCCAATATCTTTTTCTTTCATTTTTTCTTGCAATTCCATAATATAGTTTTCTGCAGAAGCAGGTGGTGTATCTCTTCCATCTAAAAAGCAATGTACATAAACATTTTCAAAATCTCTTCTTTTAGCCATTTCTAAAAGACCATATAAGTGTCTATTGTGGCTGTGAACTCCTCCATCTGAAAGAAGTCCCAAAATGTGTAATTTCGAATTATGTTTTTTACAGTTTTCTATAGCATTGATAAATTCTTCGTTTGTGAAGAAGTCTCCATCTTCTATAGATTTTGTAATTCTTGTTAATTCTTGATATACAATTCTTCCAGCACCTATATTTGTATGTCCAACTTCAGAATTACCCATTTGTCCTTCTGGCAAACCAACTGCCAATCCACTTGGCTTTATTTTCGTTGTTGGATACTTTTTCATAAGTGAATCAATATTAGGTGTATTTGATAGTTTAACCGCATTTCCTTCTTCTTGCTCATTTATACCAAATCCATCTAATATCATTAGCATTGTTACTTTTTTTGGTTCCATTTTTTTAACATTCCTTTCTTTTAGGCACAAAACTTGATAAAAACTTTTTATCAACTTTTATTTCCTCATAGGTACAATTTTTAGTTTTGTCCATTATTTGTTATAATTAACTATAGCAGAAAAATCATCAGCTTTAAGACTTGCTCCTCCAATAAGTCCTCCATCTATATCTGACATTTCAAGTAATTCTTTTGCATTACTTGGTTTCATACTTCCGCCGTATTGTATTATAACTCTTTCTGACACATTTTGTCCATAGATTTCGCAAATTTTTTTACGAATTTTTTTAATTGCCTCATTCGCATCATCACTTGTTGCTGTTTTTCCTGTTCCAATAGCCCATATAGGTTCATAAGCGATTATAGTATTTGCAACTTGTTCATCACTTAGTCCATCTAAAGCTTTTTGTGTTTGAGAAGTAATTACCTTATAGGCTTCTCCCGCTTCTCTTTGTTCTAAAGTCTCTCCAACGCAAACAATTGGCTTAAGTTCATTTTCAAATGCTGATTTTATCTTTTTATTTACAGTTTCATCTGTCTCGTTAAAATATTGTCTTCTTTCAGAATGCCCTATTATTACATATTCTACTCCAATAGATTTTAACATTTTTCCAGAAACCTCTCCAGTAAAAGCTCCTTTTTCTTCAAAATGCATATTTTGCGCGCCAATTTTTATATTTGTTCCTTGAGCTATATTTAAACAATAAAACAAATCTGTATAAGGAACACATAAAATAACTTCATTTTCAGTTTCTTTTACTAATGGCTCAAGTTCTGTTATCATTGCCATTGCTTCATTTGGAAGCATATTCATTTTCCAATTTCCAGCTATCACTTTTCTTCTCATTATAAACCTCCTTTTTAACATTTTTTATTATGTTTGAATTCTCTATTAGATATTTCATTTAATGATTTCATAATCACACCTCTTCTAATTCATTTTTTACCCTAATAATATCTTCTTTTGGAGTCGAGGCTCCTGCCATTATTCCAATTGTTTTTATATCTTTTATTTTTCTTATATCTAATTCATTTTCATCTGCAATAAATAAAACTTTATCGCAATATTTACATGATATTTCATATAATTTATTTGTATTTGAACTTCTTTTATCGCCTATGATTATCATCATTTCAACTTTTTTTGCCATTTCTTCAGTTTCTTTTTGTCTAATTTCAGTTGATGGACAAATTGTTTTTTTTATCTCTAAATTAGCATTATTTTTTAACTGTCTTTTTAATTCTTCTGCTATTTCATCAAATTTTTTTGAGCTGTGAGTTGTTTGAGAAATTAATAAAATATTTTTTTCATTTTGAATTTTTTCCCATTGTTCATATATTTCCATTTTATCAGCTATAACTATACATTTATTTCCTGCTCGACTTTTTATTCCTATTATTTCAGGATGTTTATTGTTACCAACTATAATTATAAAAAAGTCTTTTTTTGAATAATCTTCTACCATCTGTTGGATTTTTAAAACACTTGGACAAGTTAAGTCTATGAGTGAAATATTATTTTTTCTTGCCTTTTCATATACCTCTTTTGGCACACCATGAGCCCTTATTATTGCTTTACCTTTTGCTTGTTCTATATTATTAATAAATATTACTCCTGCTTTTTCCAATTTTTCTATTACATTTTGATTGTGAACTATTTCGCCTAAGCAATATGTTATTCCCATTCTGGCTTCTTTTATAGCATTCTCTACTGCTCTATTAACTCCATAACAAAAACCTGCATTCTCACCTATTATTATTTCCATTTTCTATCATTCCTTATTGTACCATCTTCTTTACTTCTTCCTTCAAAACATCTACTATATTTTCTTGTGGAACTTTTTTGATTATTTCACCTTTTTTAAACAAGATTCCTTCATTTGTTCCACCTGCAATACCAATATCAGCTTCTCTAGCTTCACCTGGTCCGTTAACTGCACATCCCATTACTGCAACTGTTATATCTGATTCTAGTGTTTGTAAAAAGTCTTCAACTTCTTTTGCAATCGGAATTAAATCAATTTTAGTTCTTCCACAAGTTGGGCATGCAATTAATGTTGGAACCTTGCTATATAAATTACAGTCTTTTAATATTTCTTTTGCTACTTTTATTTCCTTTATTGGATCATCTGAAAGCGATACTCTTATGGTATTTCCAATCCCCTCTCTTAATAAAATACCTAATCCAATACTTGATTTCACTGTACCACTAAACTCAGTTCCAGCTTCTGTTATTCCAAGATGTAATGGATAATTAAATTCTTTGCTTGCAAGTTCATATGCTTTTATACATAAGTCTAAACTTGAAGCTTTTAAAGAAATTGCTATATCGTAAAAATCTAAATCTTCTAAAATTTTTATGTGTTTTCTTGCACTTTCAACCATTGCTTCTGGTGTAGGTTTTCCATATTTTTCTAGCAATTCTTTTTCTAACGACCCTCCGTTTACCCCAATTCTTATTGGAATATTTTTTTGTTTGCAAGCTCTAACTACTGCCTCAACTTTATCTGGTGAACCAATATTTCCAGGATTAATTCTTACCTTATCTACACCAGAATTTATAGCTTCTAATGCAATTTTATAATCGAAGTGAATATCTGCAACAATAGGTATGTGTATTTGTTCTTTTATTATTTTAATTGCTTTTGCATCTTCTAAATCTAAACATGCAACTCTAATTATTTCACATCCTGCATTTTCCAAATCTAAAATCTGCTTTACAGTAGATTTTACATCTTTAGTTTTTGTATTACACATAGATTGTATACTTACTTTATTTTCTCCGCCGATTTGAACATTTCCTACCATAATTTTTCTTGTATTAGCTCTGTTCATCTTTTACTCCTTTAATTACTACGGTTATTTATTTTGTAAGGCTTCAATTCCTGGTAACTTCTTTCCTTCCAAAAATTCTAATGAAGCTCCTCCACCTGTAGAAACATGTGAAATTTTGTCTGCAAGACCTGCTTTTTCTACAGCTGCTGCAGAGTCTCCTCCACCTACAATTGTAATTGCATCATTTAAGTTTGCAAGTTTATGAGCTATTGCATCTGTTCCAACTGCAAATTGATCAAATTCAAATAATCCTAAAGGTCCATTCCATACAATAGTTTTAGCTCCATTTAATTCTTTTCTAAACATTTCTATTGTTTTTTCTCCAATATCAAAACCTTGCCAGCCATCTGGAATATCTGTCCATGCTACAGTTTTACTTTCTGTGTCTGGCTTATATTCTTTTCCGATTTTTGTATCTATTGGAAGTATCATTTTTACACCTTTTTCTTTTGCTTTTGACATTAATTCTAAGGCTAAATCGCATTTATCTTCTTCACATAAAGAGTCTCCAACACTATATCCTTGCGCTTTAAAAAATGTATATGCCATTGCACCACCTATCATTAATGTATCTACTTTTTCTAATAAACTATCTATTACACCAATTTTATCAGAAACTTTTGCTCCACCTAAAATTGCAACATAAGGTCTTTTTGGATTATCTAATGCATTTCCTAAAAATTCAAGTTCTTTTTCTATTAAAAATCCTGATACAGCTGGCAAATATTTTGTTACTCCCTCTGTTGAAGCATGTGCTCTGTGTGCTGTTCCAAATGCATCATTTACAAATACTTCTCCATAAGAAGCTAATTTTTTAGCAAATTCAGGGTCATTATCTGTTTCTTCTCTATGAAATCTAAGATTTTCTAATAATAAAATTTCTCCATTTTTTAATTTATTTGCTTTTTTAGTTGCATCTTCACCAATTACATCTTTTGCCATAATTACTTCCATATTTAATTGTTTAGAAAGTTCTTTTGCAACAGGTGCTAGAGAGAATTCAGGTTTAAATTCTCCTTTTGGTCTTCCTAAATGTGAACATAAAACTATTTTGCAATTTTGTTCTAATAAGTATTTTATTGTTGGAAGTGCAGCTACAATTCTTCTATTATCTGTTATATTTCTATTTTCGTCCATTGGAACATTAAAGTCACATCTAACTAAAACTCTTTTTTCTTTTAAATCTATATCTTTTACTGTTTTTTTATTCATAAATATCAATCCTTTCATAAATAAATGGGTAGAAAAGTTCCCCCTCCACCCATAGTTTTAATATGTAATTTTGAAAAGAATAGTTATATTGCTAGGCAATTTTTATTTATAAATATGAAAGCATAACTTTCATATTTATAAATGGCTAATGTGCAGAAATTTTAAATAAAAATTTCGCACAGAAAAAATTAACGAAGCAAGATGGCTATTATTTTCAAAATTAATTTAATTCTGCGAAATACTTAATAGTCCTAACCATCTGACTAGTATATGAATTTTCATTATCATACCAGCTAACTACTTGTACTTGATATAAATCATCTGCAAGTTTCATGCACATTGTTTGAGTGCTGTCAAATAAAGAACCACATGTAATTCCAATAATATCTGAAGATACTAATGGTTCATCTGTATATCCAAAAGATTCACTTTCCTCAGCTTTCATTGCTGCATTTATAGAATCTGGTGTAATATCTGTTCCTTTAACAACTGCAGTTAAAATTGTTGTTGACCCTGTTGGAACTGGAACTCTTTGTGCTGAACCAATTAATTTTCCATTTAATTCAGGTATAACTAGTCCAATTGCTTTTGCTGCGCCTGTTGAGTTTGGTACAATATTTACTGCTGCAGCTCTTGCTCTTCTTAAATCACCTTTTCTATGTGGACCATCTAATAACATTTGGTCTCCTGTATATGCGTGAACTGTTGTCATTATTCCTGATTGAATTGGTGCATAATCATTTAATGCTTTTGCCATTGGTGCTAAGCAGTTTGTTGTACAAGAAGCAGCTGAAATAACTGTATCTTCTTTCTTTAATATATTTTCATTAACTCCAAATACTACTGTTGGTAAATCACTTCCTGCAGGTGCTGATATAACAACTTTTTTAGCTCCTGCTTTTATATGTGCTTCTGCTTTTTCTTTTGTTGTATAGAATCCTGTACATTCTAATACAACGTCTACATCTAATTCTCCCCATGGTAGTTGAGATGCATCTGCCATTGCATATATTTTTATTGTTTTTCCATCTACAGTTATTGAGTCTTCTCCTGCAACTACTGTATCTGCCTTATCATATCTTTTTTGACATGAATCATATTTTAATAAATGAGCTAACATTTTTGGACTTGTTAAGTCGTTTATTGCAACAACCTCATATCCTTCTGCTCCAAACATTTGTCTAAATGCTAGACGTCCTATTCTTCCAAAACCATTAATGGCTACTTTTACTGCCATAAAAATTCCTCCTTTTTTAGCTTCTTGTATTTTATTATAAAGCAAAAATCGTTAGATTTTTGTGAATATAAAAAGACAAGTTTTTTATATTCGTGCGATTTCAAAGTAATCTACACATACACAAAGCTACTTTTCTTATTTTGTCTTTTAAAGACAATTTTATTCTATACTATTAATAGTTTTTTTTCAAGTGTTTTTTTGAAAATTTTAAAATTTTAATTTTTTATATTATTTGATAACAATTCGGAATATTAATTTAAATTTGATAAATTAAGAACTATATTATATAGTTTAAATCAAAATAATATTTGAATTATAAAAAATTTATTACAAGTCTATTTTTTCATAATTATATATAAAATAAACATTAACATATTGATTTATGAATGATCATAAGATATCTCTTTTTGAATACAGAAATGGGGGAAGCCAACTGGACTTCCCCCTGAAACTGGTTGATGTTTCTTACGATGCTACCTCACCGTATCGTCGGTCAGTTGTGGGTAGCAGTCGTCTCCTGCCGCTGATCGTTTCTTTTATGACTCATCATATAAAACCAGGTCATAGGCAGTTTCCTCCTTTCTTTACACACACCTTTCGGTGCGGCTCAAGGATTAACGTTACCAGTTCTTTCGCCTCCTCTATAAAAGCAGAAGGCAATTATGTCAACACTCTCGTGTGACTTTATATAAAATATACCATTTTTTTGTATTTGTCAAGTACTTTTTTTGAAATTTGTTAAAAGATTTTTTTGTATTATGGATAAACCTTTTTATTTTTAGACAAAAAATGGAGAGGAATTAGCATTACCGACTCCTCTCCTTGAAGCATATTAATAGTTACATGAGATCGCTTTATGCGACCTCTTCGTCTGCATCCTTGTTCTCGCAGACCTGATTTGCAACACCGCAGCTGGTCTTGCAAGCACTCTGGCAGGAAGTTTGGCATTCGCCGCAGCCTCCTGTTTTAGCACTCTTTGACATGTCGCGTGTATCCAATGTCACGATATGCTTCATATTTACCTCCTTTATAATATAAATGCGAGGTTTACGTGTTACAATTGCCGAAGCAATTATAAGTATTATACATTCATATTAGCAATTTGTCAAACAATTTCGTTAAAAAACTACGCCACTTCTGTCACATACTCATACTCTTCATAACTTGGCATATACTTTTCTATCATATCCCAGAATTTTTTAGTATTTGTTCTATATTTTAGATGGCAAAATTCATATAAAACAACATATCTTAAAACTTCTTTATTATATTTTACAATTTCAGGATTAATTACTATAGTTTTATCTTTTAAAGTTTTTGCAAGTTTATTTGGAATTCTTTTTATAACATAATTTTCTGGTGCAATACCTCTAAGTTTAATTCTTGTTTCTTCCATAATGTTTTCTATTTCCACTCTTGCAATTTCGTCATACATTTTTTCTAATGCTAATTTTAAAATATTTACATCACTATTTCTTTTATATTTAAGTGGTAAATTTATTTCTATATTTTTTCCATTTAAATCTAGTTCAGGATTTTTTATTTTTTTATATATTATTTTTATCTCATAACTTTCTCCAAATATTTTTGTTTCTTTTCCTAATACTTTTTCTAAATTTGTTTTTCTATTTAATAATTTTAACATAATACAATCCATCCCTTTCTTTGTGAACTCTTGTTCGCTTTGTTGATTGTATTATATATCTTATTTTTTATTTTGTCAATAGTTTTTATAAAAGTTTTTCAAATTTTTGTTCGCGTACTCATAAATCCTTGTTAACTCAATTATTTTGCCATCATTTAAATATTTATAAGTCTTTACAATTTGTTAATATATTATTTAATTTATTACTCAATTCACATTTAATAACCATCTCTTTTGAAGTTACTGGATGTAAAAATTTTAGTTTATAACAATGTAGAGCCTGCCCTTCTATTAAATCACTTTTTTTACCATATAATGAATCCCCTAAAAGTGGATGACCTATATCTGAAAAATGGACACGTATTTGATGTGTTCTTCCTGTTAATAATTTGCATTTTACTAAACTACATTTTTCGCCTTCACTTTTATTTTCACAATTATTACTTGCCATATATATAATCTTACTATTATTGACGACTTCTCTTATAACTTCATATTCTGTTATTGCCCTTTGTCCTGTTTCAGATACACATCTTTCTATAATGCTTCCTTCTTTTCTTGCAATTGGCTTATCTATTATGCCTTTTTTATTTTCTAAAACTCCTGTTACAATTGCTAAATACTCTTTTGTAAAAGTTTTTGTTTGCATTTGCTTTATTAAATTTTCTTGTACATACTCATTTTTCGCAAAAATAACTAGACCTGATGTATTTAAATCTAGTCGATTTACAGGTCTAATTTTTTTATGAATTCCAATAGACTCAAAATAGTATTTAATTCCACTTGCAATAGAATCTTCATAATGTCTTATTGAAGGATGAATTGCGATTCCTGAAGGTTTATTTATTATTAACATTCCTTCATCTTCATATACTATATCTAAATCCATTTGTTTTGAAACTATGTTTGAGTTATCTTCATCATAGTTTAGATCTATTGTTATTTTATCATTTTCACTGGCCTTTAGTCTTGTGTCCATATTTTTATCATTTACAAATATCCTTTTATCTCTAATAAGCTTATTAAATAACCTATTTGACAAATCAAATTTTTGATTAATTATTTCATTTATTGTTTTGCAACTATCATTTTTATTTACAATAATTTTAAGTATCATAAAACTCCTTCCTTTTTTATATCCTTATTGTACTATACAGCTTAAAAAATTGCAATAAAGTAGTCACCAAAAATTCCTTTTTTGAATAATATAAGAACAAAAGGAGCGTGATTTTAAAAAATTAAACTTTTAAATTACTTACACGCTCCGTATTTGTTCTCGCACGAAATTTTATTTAGAAAATTTCTGTGCATAGCTTTTATTGTATAAAAAAAACGATTTTTCTATACAATAATAAAAAAGAAAGGAGCGAAAGCTTAAATATGTATGACGATTATATGCAAAACTTATTAGGAGAAAATTATTCTCCATATCAATTTACATATGAGCCCATGTCGAGAAACACGAACTACTACAATCAAGTAGAGAATTGCGATCAATGTAATTATGATTATAACTACAATTTTCCTTATAACTGTAGGCAGACAGATTGTTATTCAAGAAATATAGCAATGGATATTGAAAATATGTACCCTGAAATCTACAAAATAATATATCCTATGATTCAAAAAGCTTGCATGCAAAATAATAGA
>Ga0247608_10001961_pt1 | contig 27082 bp, 22 predicted proteins | sample 176DNAGHGlowgp2_FD_193490 | JGI IMG/M metagenome (GOLD analysis project Ga0247608, IMG submission 193490) | Sheep rumen microbial communities from Palmerston North, Manawatu-Wanganui, New Zealand - 1766 DNA GHGlow gp2 | ecosystem: Host-associated > Mammals > Digestive system > Stomach > Rumen ... | reverse complement strand
ATGTTTTTGAGCAATTACATTTTATCAGGTATTTTTGATAAGTGCTATATTTTTACAAAAAAATGTTGAAGTAGTTTTTAACCACCCCAACATTTATTATAGAACCACAAAAATTTGTAAAACTTTTTTTGTATATGAAAAAACGCATTATATAAAGTATTTATAAAAATAATATCAAAAAATGTTAGAATTCCACCAAGCTTAAGAGAAGCGAGGTGAAGAAAATGATAGATAAAATCTGTTTATTCTTAACTCATAAAATAAGAGAAGAAATGCCAGAAATTGATGATGAAAGAGCTGAAGTAATAGATTATGGATTACATTTACTTGTAGGAGAATTACCTAAAAATTTTATAATACTTGGTATAGCTTATATTTTGGGGATTTTTAAGCTAACATTACTTACAGTAATTTTATTGTTACCATATAGGATAGCATCTGGTGGATTTCATTTAAAAACACATATTGGATGTATATTAGGTACTTTACTTATTTACTGTGGCATAGCAAAAATATCATGTTATATCATTTTTTACAACCAAATTTTAAAATATATAATTACATTATCAGTCTGGATTTTTGGAATGATAATGGTTCATTTGTATGCACCAGCAGATACAGAAAACATTCCTATATTATCTAAAAAAGAGAGAAAACATAAAAGAATTATGTCCTACATTTTTTTAACTATGGGCTTAATAGCTTCTTGTGTTATACCAATAAATGAAATTTCTAATATTTTACTTTTAAGCTATTTTGTTCAAAGTGTATCAATAACTAGATTAGCATATAAAATTACTAAAAATAAATATGGTTATGAAGTATATAGTGAACAAGAAATGTTAAATACATAAAAATTTTAATAAAAGATATTAAGCCGGCAATATCTTTTATGAGAAAATTAAATCTATATAAAAAGGAGGGATAATAATGTTAAAATTTCTAGCTAAAATTTCAGAAAAATATGCTAAGTCTACAAATACTGCTTGTCATATTTGGTGGCTTCTACATCAACCTAAAATGCCTGCATCACTAATTAAAAAAGATTAATTATTAAAAGAGTCATGTTTTATTATAAACATGACTCAATTTATTGGTAATATATTTCCAAATTTTGTTTAAAATATTTTTCAGTCTTAGTTGTAGTTAAATTAATATTATTATTTCTATTCAATATTTGTTTTACTTCCCATAAGCCCATACCTGTATGATTTTCTTTACTTGTATTACCTTTTTCAAAAATGCTAGAGGTATCCACATCTTTGTTATTATAAGAATTTTCTATTGAAATAATTTGAGTATTATTTCTTTGAGAATCTCTAAACATAATGTTGATTTGTTTTTCTCTTGAGTCTTTAGAACCTTCTAAAGCATTGTCTAGAAAAATTCCAAGCATTCTGGAAAAATCATATATAGGCATTTTAAGTTTAGTTAAATCAAAAAAGTATTCTAAATGAATTTCGATATTATCATCTTTTGCTTTTTTATATTTTGATATTAATAAATTATAAATACCAGGATCATTAATTAGTTTTGGATTTAATAGTGCTAATCCATTTACCTTTTCGCAATCGCTTTCCAAACTTTTATAATAAGTTTTTAATCCATCTAAATCATTATTTGTTATATAACCGCCTATGATGAATAACATATTGTCAAAATCATGTTTAAATGATTTTACATTATCGTACAAATAAGATAGTGTTGTATTATAACTTTCTGCATTTTCAAGATTTTTAGTAGTTACTTGTAATTTCATAGTTTTATTTAAACTATAAAAATTAATAAAAAAATACAAAACTAAACCAACAAAATTTAATAAAGAAAACCATATTGGAATAATATTTATATTATATAAAGTTACCATAGCTTGAATACTTAAAACAATAAAACCAGAAATTAAATTTAATAAAACTATTTTTTTGTTATTTGAAGTTAAATCGTCTAAAATATTAAATTTAAAGTTCTTTTTTTTAATTATTAAAATTGTTAATAATACCAATATGTAAAGTGTAAATAAAAACGTAAGGCGATATATTGGTATAGTTTCTAAATTTTGGTAATTAATTTTAAAGATTTTTAAAAATGGATTTAAAATTAATATAGTGCATAAAGCAAAAAATACAGGTGGAATTATTGTACAAAGTACAGTTTTTATAATATTCAAATTAAATAAATATTTAGCAAATAAAAGTAATGCTATATAATTAATAAAAAAATTATATGGTTCTGGTATAACAAATTCAGTTAACAAAGATAAAAAAGATAAGAATACGATATAGATAATCTTTTTATTTTTTGTAATTTTAAACTTTAGAATGTCAGTTATTATCAAAATTGACAACCATGCTTCTAGTATTACAGTAGGAGAAACTATTAGTTTTGTAATAAATTCATTTTCTGTTGTAAGTAAATTCCATATTTTAGAAAATATTTCCATTTGAAGTTACTCCTTTCATAAAATCTTTTTTATATTTTGGACCAATTTCACAAGTTGAGTTATTTTTAAAATAAATTAAATTTGAAATTGGTTCAAGCTTATTAATATTATTAATATTTGCAATAAACGATTTATGGCATCTTATAAAGTTACTCGGTAATTGATTTTTAAGTTTAGCAAATGAGGTATATGCTTCATAATCTCTTGAAGGAGTGTGAAATATAATTTTCATTCCATCACGTTTTATGTATTGAATTTCATTTTCATTTATTATGGTATTTTTGTTGTCTAATTTGATATATCTTTTTGGGGCTTTTTCATCATTTATATCAGAAATTAATCTTAAAATTGTTTCTTCAAGACGTTCTTTCGTTATTGGTTTACAAATATAATCAAATGTTTTACATTGATAAGCTAAAAATACAAATTCAGGATGTGCTGTTGCAAAAATAATATAACAATCTTTATTGTGTTTTCTTATTTGATTTGCAATATTAATTCCAGATGAATTAGTACTTAATTGAATATCTAGAATTAAAACATCTATAGGATTATTTTCTACATAATCTAATAATTCAGATTCTAAATAAGTTTTAAAGACTACTCTAGAATCTAAATCATGATTAATAAATATTGATTCTAGCATTATAGATAGCTGATTTAATGTGTTTTTATTATCATCACATATAACAAACTTTAGCATTTTTCCATTCCTTTCTTTTGTAACAAATTAAATTAAAAATACGGAAAATATGTTTAATCTAATATACCTAATTAATACATAATATATAATCATAAGTTACCTGCCTAAGGATGTCAATATGTGGCAGGTGTGAAATTTCAACATTTGTACTATAAAAGGTGTATGATTTTGAATGTGATATATGGAAATGAATATAATAGATTGGAAGTGAGAAGTAATCGACTGTTACTAGATAATGGTTTACATTAGAAAATCAAAGAAATAGTGATATATAAATAATCTTCAAAGTTTCTCGGCTCAATACGAAGTGATATCATTTCTAATAAACTATTATCTAGTAACAATTGATTACTAAAATTTTTTGTAGTTATTGTAATAAAATCTAATTTATAATATAATTTTAATGTAGTATTTTAAAAAACGGAGGTGCCAAATGAAGAAAAAAGTTGCAAAATACATTGGACTAGCAATATTGGTTGTATTGGTAGTAGCTATGATATTTAACATTTATAGTTGGATTGTTAGTGGAAAACAAGACATAAAAATAAGTATACCAAATAAAGCGTTTACAAATAGTGATTTATATGTGTCAGTGATAGCACAAGAACATGGAACAGATTTAGAAACAAAAACTAAAATAAAACTAGTAGATTCTAATGGAAAAAAAGTTAAAAATGTAAAGACCAAGTATGAAGGAAACACTGCCGTATTAAGTATTCCTGAAATAGAAGTAGGTAACTATTTTTTAGAAGCGAAAGTTTCTAGTAAAGCAGGAAAAGACAAAATACAAAAAGACATTTATATATCTAATGGTAATACTGAAAATGTTACAATAAGTTTAGATAAAGGTATATACAAACCTGGAGATATAGTAAATTATAGAGCATTATTAACTAATAAAGATAATGATGAGCCTGTAAGTAAAGATATAAATGTTAGTATTTATGATGGTAATGACAATAAAGTTTATAATGAAAACATTAAAACATCTGATTATGGAATTGTAAGTGGAACCTTTACATTGGCTAGTGAAGTAAATAGCGGATTATATAAATTAGTTGTAAAATCAAATGAAAATGAGACAACAAAACAATTCAAAGTCAATCCTTATGTTACACCCAAATATGAGGTAAAAATAGATTTTGATAAACAAAATTATTTGGTTGGAGAAACTGCTAAAATAAACTTTAATGCAAAATACTTCTTCGGAGAAGCTGTTAAAGATGCTAATTTTAAAGTATATATTAATAACGAAGAATACAAAACATTAAAATCTAATGAACAAGGAATAGCAACAATTGATTATGAAATCAAAGAGGCTAAAACATATAATGTTAAAGTTGAAGCAGTAGATTCTTCGAATTACTATGTAGAAACAGCAAGCAGTTTTTCAGCTGGTACAGATTTGTTTGAAATTCAATTACTTCCTGAATATGGAAAATTATCTGCTGGAAGAAAAAATGATGTTTATGTATTTACAACAAATGCAGATGGAACACCAATAAAAACATATATTACAGTTTCTTCAGGTATTTTTGATAAACAAATAGCAACAGATGAAAATGGTATTGGTAAATTTTCAATAGATATTGATCAAATTAACAATAGCTATACATATGGAAACAACCAAAGTGTACAAACAAACACAAAACAGTTTTCAATTATAGCAGAAGATGAAAACAAAAATAAAATACAAAAAAAAGTAGAATTAGATATTATACAAAATGATTTACTATTATCAACTAATAAAGTTAAATATGAGCAGGGTGAAGATATACAAATAAAAGTATCTTCTATGACAGAAAATGCAAAAAACATATACTTTTTTAAAGATAATAAACTAATTAAAATGCTAAGTACAGAGTTAGATGATACTATAGTTAATTTAGAAGACAATTATGGATTAATTGATATTTATGTTACAGAAAAATCAAATAATCAATCTTACAATAGGGATTACTATTATAATACAACTAAGTCAAGTTCAGCTAATTCGCAAAATAAAACCTTTAAGAAAACAATATTTATAAAACCAACAAAACAGCTAAATATTGCTATTAACACAGATAAGCAAGAATATAAACCAGGCGAAAAAATTAATATTTCTTTTAATACACAAGATGAAAGTAAAACAAATGTAGATGCAGCACTTTTAGTCAGTATGTTAGATAATTCTGTATTAAATTTAGCAAACAATGATTTATCAATAGATAATATAAAACTAGCACTACAAAATATTAAATTTTCAGATGAATTAGATGCTGCAACTTTGTATTCATGTATAGTAAATGATAAATCTGAGCAAACAATTATGGCATTGTTACTAAAACAAACTGGTAAAGATTTAAATGTAACAGAAACTAGAATACAGAATAAAGATCAAAGAGAGAAAGCAAAAACTATATCAATTATACTAATTACAATTATTGCTATGGCATTAATAATTTATTTATTTGTTAGATTTAAGCAATTGAGAAAATGTGTTAAACATATAGTAAACTTTATTGTCTTAGATTCTTTAATGGCATTTACTGTTGCAGTAATTATTGAAGAATTCTTCTGGAGAGTAGAGTTTTCGTGGTTGATTTTTGCAATAACAACAATTATAGGTTTAGCTATATATATTTTGTTTATATCAAGATTTAGCAAAAATATATTCAGAACTTCAATATCAATTATTATAACAGTTCTAATAACCATATTATTAGGTATATCAATTGATGAACTAGATTTTTCTCCACTAATAATTATATTAGTAGTCTCAGCAATAATACTAATTTTGGCAATATTTGCAAAAATTTGTGAAGTAAAGAAATTAAGAACTAAAAAATCTATAAGACTAGTATTTGAGGAGATTGAATATATCCTTAAATACATTGGTGCTTTGTTGATTTCATTGCTTTTTGGATATATAATGGAATCAATTTTAAAAATAGAATTTATAGGATTTCCAATGACAATAATTGGAACATATATTATTAATTATTTCTTTAATTTACGAAAAAAGAAAGAAAAATTTGAAATTATAAATAATAATAAACATAAATTTAGTATTATTGTTATCATTTTAGCAATAATAGGATTAATGGCAGTAGGTTATCTTGTTATAAGTGCGTTTAATCAGGCAAAAAATTCAGTTGGTAATGCAGACATAGATTATAGAGATGATATAAGTCCAACACCTAGAACAGATTTTTATACAGATAATGCTTTGAGTTCTGAAGAATCAAAAGGTAATAGTGGAAAATCATCAATTTTAGATAATTTTGATATATTTACTTCAGGCAATGGGAATAAAACAAAAGACGACAAAATAGATATAGTACAAAAAACAAATGAAGAAAATAGAGAAGAAGCAGAAAAAGTTACAGATGACGATATAAGAAATGTATTTTTAGAGAGTATGTGTTTTATTCCAGAGTTAGTTACAAACGGTGGAACAGCAAATATTAATTTAAAACTAAGTGATAACATTACAACATGGACAATTCAAACAGTTGGAAATACAAAAGACGGAAAAATAGGTTATGGAATGCTTGACAATGTAAAGGTATTTAAGGACTTTTTCGTAGATTTCGAATTACCTAAGAATTTGGTTGAAACAGATACAGTAAGTATTCCAGTTACAATTTATAATTACACAGATAATCAAATTGATACAATATTAAAAATAAAAGAAGAAGAATGGTTTAAATTAGAAAATAATAATATAAACATTAGTGTAAATGCAAAATCCACAAATATGGTTTATGTTCCAATTTCTATTTTAAAACCGGGAAATAATAAATTTAGAGTAGAAGTTGCAAGCTCTTCATTAACAGATATAGTTGAAAAGGAATGTTTAGTTTCGACAAAAGGCTATAAAGTTGAAAAAGTAGTCTCAACCGGAAACTTAGATGAAGACATATCAGAAGATATATTGATTTTAGACGATTTTATAGAAAATACAGGAAAGGCTAAAATTAAAATATATGCAAGCTCATCTTCACAAACTATAGAAGGAATGGAAAATATATTTAAAATGCCAACAGGATGTTTTGAACAGATTTCTTCAACATTATATCCAAATATTTTAGCTTTAAAATATTTAGAAGATAATGGAATTGTAAATGAGGAATTAAAAACAAAAGCACTTTCTTATATTTCTTCGGGATATCAAAAGCTATTAACATATGAAGTAAAAGGAGAAAGTGGAGGATATTCGCTTTATGGACATTCACCTGCCGAAACAGTTTTAACAGCCTATGGATTAATGGAAATAACAGATTTAAGTAAAGTTTATAGTGTTGATGATAGTGTAATTAATAAAATGACAGAATTTTTATATAGAAAACAAAATTCAAATGGTACATTCACAATTACTGGAAGTCATATTGGTGGGGCAAATTCAAGAGATACTTTAGCTTTAAATGCTTATATAACTTGGGCATTATCAGAAAGCAATCCAAAGGACAATAGACTATCTAAATCAGTTGATTATTTGAAAAACAAATTAGATAATATAGATGATAATTATACATTAGCATTAGTTGCAAACACTTTAGCAAATGTAAATGATAAGGAATTAAATAATGTATTAAAAAGATTAGTAAATAATACTAAATTAGATGGAAAAAATGCGATAATTACATCAAATGCTGTAGATTATTATGGTTCAAGGTCTAATGTACAAAATATACAAACTGTTGCATTAACATCAATGGCATTATCAAAAGGTTCATATAATGTTGAAACTAATAAAATGTTGATTAATTATTTAATCAGTCAAAAAGATACTAGAGGAACTTGGCATAGTACACAAGCTACAATATTAGCACTAAAAGCATTAAATATAAAAAATGATAAAAACCAATTAGAGAATCAAACTATTACAGTAAGAGTTAATGATAATGAACAAAAAATAGAAATAAAAGATAATCCACTTGAATTATATGAATTAACTTTTGACAATTTAAAAAAAGAAAATAAATTAAATATAGATGTTCAAAAAGGAAGTAGCTATTATGAAGTTATTGAAGAATACTATATACCTTATGAGAAAGTAGATACTGATAAGAATAATATAGAGGTATCAGTTGAAAGTAATAATGACCTAAAAGTAAATGAAACATTAAAAGCAAATATCAAGCTTGTAAATAGAAGTGAAAATACTATTCTAAATGGAATGGTTACGATTGATATTCCACAAGGATTTGTAGTAAATGAAGAAAGCCTAATGCTATTGGAGAAAAATGGAATAATAGAAAAATATGAGACATCATATACAGCAATAAATATATATTTAAGAAATTTTGACATAGATCAAGTTATAGATTTAGGGGTATCGTTTAGAGCAAGTTATCCAGTAGATATTACTGGAATGGCAGTAAAAGTATATGACTATTATAATCCGGAAATTATTGGAACTTCAATGCCAATAAAAATAAATGTAAGACAATAGTTTTTAATAAGAATTAAATGATACATATATGAATTTGTAAATAACAATGAAGACAGAGCTAGTAGTTTTATCACTTTATGTGATTAAAACTAGATAGTTCTGTATTTTTTATTTAACATTACAAAAATATTACAATTATATTACAATTACATTACAATATTGTAATAATTGATGAAAAAAATCGAAAAAAATGATATAGTGTAATTGTACAGTTTTATGCAAAAATATTGAAGAAAGGGTATTCTTATGAAAAAGTTAATCAGCATTATAATTATTGTAATATTATTGCCAATTTTATTTGTAAACAGTGTAATAATATTAAATTCAATTATTCATCCAGGAGAAATCCCATCATTTTTTGGTTGGAAACCATTTATAGTTTTATCAGGTTCAATGGAATCAGAAATATTTCCGGGAGACTTAGCAATAGTTAAAGATGTTGGAATAAATCAATTAAAAGTAAATGATGTTATAGCATTTAGAAGTGAAAATATAGTAGTTACACATAGAATAGTAGAAATAAAAAATGAAAGTGGAACTTTAAAATATAAAACTAAAGGAGATAACAATAATTCACAAGATGTTGGATATGTATTACCAGAACAGGTTGAAGGACTTTACAAATTTAAGATTAGTAAGTTAGGTAATTTAGCAATGTTTATACAAACACCTACTGGAATAATTTCTTGCTTATCAATTCCATTATTACTTTTAGTTTTACTACATATGAAAGAAATCAAGGAAGATAGAAAATACATAAATGAAAAAGCTAATCAGCAAAAAAAGATGGAACAAGAAATAGAAGAACTAAAAAAGAAAAATGAAGAACTACAAAAAGAAAAAGCAATAAAATAACACTGATATTAAATTTTTATTATTTATAAATATATTAACTATAGAAAGGGGTGAGATACGAATGAAAAATGACAAAATTACAAGATTTGCAATTTTAATTCTAGCTTTAACAATGATAACTCTAATGATTGTATCTGGAACTTTTGCAAAATATACATCATCTGCTACAGGTTCTGATACTGCCACAGTAGCTAAATGGTCTATTAAAGTTGGATCTGGAGATGGAGTTGAAATAGCTGGATCATCAAGTACAGTTTCATTTGATTTGTTCTCTACAATTAAAGATGAAGATGGTGGATCAGAAGCTGATGTTGCAGGAAAAGCAAGTGGAACAGCAGTTGGTAGCACTTCAGCTACTGCAAAAATAATAGCACCAGGTACTTCAGGAAGTTTTGATATTATTGTTAAAAACGAATCAGAAGTAAATGCAACATACAGTATTGCTTTTGAATCAAATAATACAAGTATTCCGATTGAATTTAGTACAGATGGAACTACTTGGAAAAGCACTTTATCAGAAGCTAATGTAACTAATGCTGCAATCAATATGAATTCAGCTGCACAAACAAAAACTGTTTATTGGAGATGGGCATATGATGTAAGCGCAGCAAGAGATACAGCAGATACTAACTTAGGAGTAGCTGCTCAAACTTCGCCAGCATCAGTAACATTATCAGCTACAATAAGTGCAACACAAGCACAATAATAACAATACAAGTAAATTAAGTTAGATAATATATATTAATGAATTGAATTAATATATATTATCTAACCCTTAATTAAAATATATTGACAAAAGCACCTATTGTGTTTTTGTGAGTATATTTTAAAACTAATGAAAGGAGAAGTGTTAGTATATAATGGCTACAGGCACATTAGAAAAAAGAAAAATAGGATTAAAAGATCAGAATTATGCAGATGAGTATAATACACATAAAAAATATAGAAGAATAAACAAATCAGTTGCATTTCTTATATTTTTTATATTTTTACTAATATTATTTATATGCTTAAAAATATCTAGCATTGGTTTTAATTCTTTAGAAGCATGGGAAGTTGATAAAATTGAACTTACAGAAGAAAATTTACAAATATTAAATAATACAAAATTAAATATTTTTAATGGATTAAAGAATAATAAGATTGCTCCAAAATCTAGTGGAACTTATAGATTTAGTGTAAAAAACAAATCAAATCATGATATGATATATAATATAAAATTTGAAGATGATATGAAATCCTTTATTAATATGAAGTATCGCTTAAAAATGGATAATATTTTTGTTAAAGGGAATAGTGACAAATATGTTAGTATAGATGAATTAAATTTGGAGAGTATAATAGTACCCAAAAATTCTATAAATATATATACATTAGATTGGTGTTGGGAAGATGATGATAAAAATGATACAAAGGTTGGCACAATGAAACAAGACCAATATTATTATTTTAAAATGCAAATAACATCAAATATATATGAAAAATAAAGGAGTAGAGAGTAATGCTATATACAGAAGAAGCAATAATAAAGCGTAAGCAAAAAGCTCAATCATTTAAAAGAGTAATTGCAATAACAACATATATATTGATTATATTATTGCTAACATATAATATTTCTTTAATCATACAAGCTGTTGTAAATCCATCAAAAACTCCAAGTTTTTTTGGAATAAAAACATATTCTATCATATCAGGAAGTATGGAACCTACAATTCATACAGGGGATATTGTTATTGCAAAAGAAACCAATAAAGAGAATTTACAAATAGGAGATATTATTTCATTTAGATTAGGCCAGAGTGTCGTGACACATAGAATTATAGGGATTGAAGAAACAGAAAACGGAGAGGTTTATACAACAAAGGGTGATAAAAACAATACAGAAGATAAAGTAGAAATAAAAATAGATTTAATTGAAGGAAAAGTTATAGGTCGTATTCCATTTATGGGTAAAATCGCAAAACTATTACATGGAAATATTTCTATAATAGTTATCATACTTATGGTATACATTTATTATTCACATACAAGTAAAGTTAGTCGTATAAAAAACAGGAGAAAAGCCAAAAGAATGAAATACGAAGAAAATAATAAGGAGGAGTGAGACAATAATGAGAGTAAAAAAAACATATAGATACTCAGGCTTTGCCATATTTCTATTATTATGTCTAGCTCTTTTTACAATAGCACATATAAATGATGCTAAATCTAAGTACAAATCAAATGCAGGAGGAGATTCAAATGCAACCATTGCAGAATGGGTTGTTGCATTAAATCCTGTAACTGAAGGAACTGACTTTAATCTAATTACAGGTAATACAGATGTAGATTATACTATAAAAGTTAAAAGTACTTCACAAGTGTCATGTAGATATACAATAATTATATCTAATATTCCGAATGATATAAATGTTTGTTTAGATAGTGTTAATGAAAAATCACCAACAGAAAATAGAGTTGTTTTTTCAAATGTTGGATCATTCATTTTAGGGGATGGCATTGAGGAAAAGGAGCATAAATTATCTTTTAGTGCACCTATAGACTCAAATGCAAATAATAATCAAATAAATATTCAAGTTGTTTTTACACAAATTGATTAATAATAAAGAGAGGATAAAAATTGATGTATAAGAAAAATGCCAAATGGCTGATACTTGGTATATTAATTGTAATTTTATTTTCAATAAGTAGTTTTTCATCAAGCAAATATGTTGAAACTGTAAATAAACAAATTACATTAAATATTAGAAAACCAATATATACATTAAAATTCCATCCAAACAATGGTGGAACAGATGATGTTACAACACAAAACGTTACATATGGAACACCACAAAATTTAAATGCAAATTCTTTTACCAAAGAGGGATTTATTTTTAAAGAGTGGAATACAGCAGCAGATGGAAGCGGAAATCCATATTTGAATGAAGAAGAAGTTGAAAATTTATCTAATTTAGAGGGCGATATAATAGACTTATATGCCATATGGACAGTCCCATCTAATTGTACATACAAAGTTATCCATAAAAAAATGGACTTAGATGGTATAAACTATACAACTTCTAGCGTAGAGGAGATAGAAGCTGATCCAGGTGATGTTGTTACGCCTATTCCAAAATTTTATACAGGATTTAATATGCCTGTTGAGCAAACTGCTACAGTTGCAGCAGATGGTTCAACTACAATAACATATTTATATGAAAGAAAACAATTCCATGTATCGATAGTAAGTGAAGATTTGTTAACAATATCAGATGGAATTACATCAGGATATTACTATTATGGTCAACCAATACATATTGAATTTACGCCTGATGTTCCAGGAGTATCATTCATTTTTGATGATTATTTGATTACTCAAATAGATGAAGATGCCACAAGAACTTCAACGACAATAGGTGAAGAGATTATAGATCTTACTGTTGAGAATAATATAATAATAGAACCTGAATTTTCTTCATATCCTGTTGCATATTTTAAACCTTTTAATGGTACACCATGGTTAGATGGAGTATATGCTCAAAATCATGTTGATGTATTTAATAAATTATATACTAACTATAATAATTATAGTGGCTATGGTCCATTAAGAGATCCAAATAATACTAATTATGATGAGTATATGTTTGGAGATATGAATAATCCTACAAATGGATTATCTAAAAAAGGAATAACTGAATTTAAACGTAATACTACAAAAACAATGGATGAAATTGAAGAAATGTATAATGCAGGTAATGCTATACTTGTATCAAATCAGGTTGATGATGGATACTTAAGCCCAGTTCCAGTTTATGCATGGATTGATGGAACTACAATGTATTGGGATAGTTTAGCTTATATTGTAAAATTTCATCCAGATACTATTTCACCATTTTATTGTATGACAGAAGCTACAAAAATTGATTTAACAAACACAGATACAAGTTTGATTAAAAACTTTTACTCTTTCTTCAACACATGTTTAAATATGACAGAAATAAAAGGATATATAAATACTAATGGTATTGTAAATCCAGGAGCTAGTGATACATTTAATTATGCAGGTAATACAAATAGTGATGATTCTAGTAAGTATGGTATGTCATATATGTTTAATGACTGTAAGGCATTATTAGATCTGGATGTTTCAAAATTTAATACATCAAATGTTGTTGATATGAAGAGAATGTTTGCAGGATGTGCTAAATTGACAACTTTAGATTTATTCAGCTTTGATACATCAAATGTTAAATCAATGTATTGGATGTTTAGAAATTGTAAACAACTCACAGAATTACGTTTAACAAGTTTTAATACAACAAATGTTAAAAATACATTTGGAATGTTCTACAGCTCTAATAACCTTAAAACTATTTATCTAGGTGACAATTTCCAAACACCAAATTTAGTAAATTGTTCACAAATGTTCCAAAACTGTCAAAAATTAGAAACAATATATGCACAACATGATTTTGATAGAACTAATGTTACGTCACATGCAACGATGTTTACAGGATGTACAAGATTAGTAGGTGGTAGAGATACTGACTATGAAACACCATTTAATAGTAGTATTATAGATAAAACTTATGCTCAAATATCAAATGAAGATCAAAATGGATATTTCACATCAAATGTTCAGGGAACAAAATATTATATTAATTACCATTTAAATGGTGGTACAGCTGATAATCGTAGTTATTATTATGAAACTTCACCATCATTTAGCTTATCAAGACCTACAAAAGATGGATATATATTTACTGGATGGACAGGATCAAATGGGGATACTCCAGAAACAGATGTAACAATTGCACAAGGTTCAACAGGAGATAGAAGCTACACTGCAAATTATGAGCCTATTACATATAGAGTTAGATTCTATCCTAATGGTGGAACAGGAACAACAATGCCAGCACAGGAATTTACCTATGATATAGCACAAACATTAAGAACTAATACTTATACTAATGAGGAAAGAACATTTTTAGGTTGGAATACTCTAGCAAATGGTAAGGGAACATTCTATGAAGATCAAGCAAATGTGTCTAATTTATCAAGTACTGACGGAGATATAGTTAATTTATATGCTCAATGGTCAAAAGATAATTACAATATTTCATATAATTATGGAACATTTAATTTTACTGGTTCAAATTATATGAATGCAGATATACAATTATATAAACCAGAAAACTTTGATAGAGATTTTGAAATATCATTTGATGTTAGTAATTTTATAGTTAATCAAAAAGAAAATAGAAATACAGTTTTTTCTGCACAATATGAGACCAAAGCTCCATATCCTGGATTTGCTCTTCAATATAGAGGAGATAAGAGCCCTAAAAAGATATATTTTCAGGCAAATACTATTAATTCAGGATATTTAGGAGATTCTTGGTTAGATCCTACAGTTGCAAATTCTGGATTGATAGATGTTGTGAAAGAAAATGGAATGATATATTTTAATGGTGAGCATGCAACAGATGGAGTAACACATGATAATATTAATTTTAATGATATAAAAAGTGAATATAGAACAGCAATGGAAAGTATGAATATCCCATTAACATTTGGTGCAAACTATGATCAAAATGGTAAAATGAGAAGATTTTCAAAAGTTACATTGTCTGATGTTATTGTTAAACTTCCATATGCTTCTGATGAAGTGGAAACTGTAACTATGCCAACACCAACATTTACAGGACATACATTTGATGGATGGTATACAGAGCCAAATGGAGAAGGAACAAAAATAACATCAGGAGCGCAAATTACGAATTTAAATACAACTCTTTATGCAAATTGGATTAGCCAATAAAAATCTTTACAGAGAAAAATAAAAAAAGTGTCTTTAGACACTTTTTTTACAATTTAATATGAATGTTTCGATTTAACCACTGTTGGAGCGATTTCAAATTTTATTTTAAAACAACTAAATTTATCGGTTTCGCCACTTTCTAAATAATCTAAATAAATATCAAGTTCATCCAAATTTTTACATGCAGTAATAATTGCAGGATGTAAATTATAATTAAACATAAGTTCAAATCCTAAATCAAAAGCTTCTTTTATAGAAGTTTTTTCTTTGTTACGCATTAGTTTATAACTTTCTCTAAATCTTGAAATAAATGGATTTTTATATAAAGAAATAGGTAAAGTATATTTTTCTTCTATAATATCATCAATAGATGAATAAGTGTTATTCTGATTTTCTAATTTATGCTTTAATGTTTCAAGTTCGTATGGAAGAACAACCTTTCCGCTAATTTCAGAAATGATGAGAGTATTATCTTCATATGTTTTTTCTTCAGATATATTATTAGGCTGCTCTGAATTATTTGATATTTTAGGGTTTTCTGTAATGATAGAAGGTTCAATATTATCTAAATCAGTTCCTTGATTATCAGAAACAGATTGAATATTATCATTTAAAGGCTCAGTTTTAGGATTGATAGAAGCATTTGTAAAATTATCTAAAACAATATTATTAAATAAATCTGAATTATCTATTTCTTGCAATAGTTTTTCTGATAAACTTATGCTATTATTACATACCTCTAATGAGGATTTCAAATCTTCTAAAATATTTTTAATTTCATCAACAAAACGAATATCAATTGGATTAGTAGATTCAGCAAATGATTGCATTAAAGCTAAAATTGACTTTTTTGAATCTTTTTGAGATTTAAGAATACTATTTAGAATTTCTTTGTTTTTTTCTTTTTGATCATTTGTATTTATCATAATTACTTCAGTTCCTTTCTATTTTTTAAATCAGTTTGAAAAAGAATTAAAATTAATATATTAAAACTGAAATTTTTCTTCACATAAATTATATCTTATTAATAAAAAAAAGTCCATAGTTATTTTTTATATACTTATAACATACAATTAAACAAAAGAAGAGAAAGGATTTTAAATAAATGAATAAACAAATTAAGATAGTTATATTAGGTAGTGTATTAACATTAATTCTTACATTAAGCATATTTACAGGATTAGATCAAAATAGTGTTTCTACTAATGCAGAATCAGGAGTTAGTAACACAAAAATAGGATGGGGAATAAAAAGAAAAGACAATCATGAACAACCAGATTTAGGGGAGAAAAATGTTGGATTAATTAATAAGTATAATGGAATAGCACTTGGAAATAATCAGAATAAAACAATTTATTTAACATATGATTTAGGATATGAAGCGGGTTATACTGCAAAAATACTAGATACTTTGAAAGAAAAAAATGTTCAAGGTACTTTTTTTATAACAGCACATTACTTAAATACAGCAGAAGACTTAGTAAAAAGAATGATAGATGAAAGGCATATTGTAGGTAATCATACGGTTAATCATAAAAGTATGCCAGAGCTATCAGATGATGAGTTAAAAGATGAATTATTAAAATTAAATCAAGCTTTATATGGAAAATTTGAATATGAGATGAGATATATGAGACCTCCTAAAGGTGAATTTAGTGAAAGAACACTAAAGAGAACTGATGAATTAGGCTTTAAAACAGTAATGTGGAGTTTTGCATATGTAGATTGGAATGAGGATAGTCAACCAAGTAATGAAGAAGCACTAAAAATGGTTACTTCTAATTTCCATAATGGAGAGATAATGCTACTTCATGCAACATCTAAAACAAATTCGGAAATAATGGGGCAAATTATTGATGAGGCAAGAGCACAAGGGTATGAATTTAAGAATATAAACGAATTTCATTAATAATAAAAGATCAAAAATAATATTCGTATTATAATAAATATATATTTTATCATTCCGTTTGGTGTCGCAATTCTCATATGTTCAAATATATAATAAATCATATATTTGAACTATATAGGTGAATTGCTCCAGGCGCCCTACGCTTCGCTCCGGTTGAACGCTTACGCACTTCATTCTAAAATATATATTTATTATACTGCGAATTATAATAAAATTATATTTTATATTGAAAAAGCTAGAAAGGAATTCATATGAGAGGTAAAAGAAAAATTAATGAATTATTAGAGATTCCTAAAGAAGTGTATTCCAATATTCCGAATATTATTTTAACCGGATTTGAAGAAATGATCATAGAGAACAATAAAGGAATTTTAGAATATGAAGATTATTTCATAAGAGTAAATACACTTATTGGAATTATAAATATTAACGGTATAAATCTTAAATTAGAAAAGATGACAGAAGATAATCTTAAAATCAAAGGAAAGATTGAAAAGATAGACATTGAAAGAATAAAAGATGACTAGGGGGAACAATGTTAATTAAATTAATATTAAGGATGATTTTAGGATATGTAAGAATTCAAGTCGAGGGATACTATGCAGAAAGATTTATTAATATATGTACGAATAGAAAACTATTAATTTGGAACTTAAAAAGAAAAAATGTAGTAGAGTTATGTTTAAATATTGGAATAAAAGATTTTAAAAAATTATCAGATATTGCAAGAAGAACAAATTGTAAGGTTAGAATAATTAATAAAAAAGGAATTCCATTTTTACTATATAAGTATAAAAAGAGAAAAATTTTTGCTATTTTTTTATTAATAATTGTAATTATGATTTTTATTAGCTCAATGTATGTTTGGAATATTGATATTTATATTCAGGATAATGAGTCAATTGAGAACATTCAAGAAGATTTACAAAAACTAGGACTGAAACAAGGAATTAAAAAAAATAAAATTGATACAGATAAAATAATAAATGATATTAGATTAAACAGAAATGATATAGCTTGGATAGGAATAGATATTGAAGGGACAAATGTAAAAGTAAAAATTGTTAAAGCAAAAGAACAACCAGAAATAATTAGCAATAAAGATTATTGTGATATTATAGCCAAAAAATCAGGAACAATATCGAAAATTACTGCTCAAAATGGTACTGCAGTTGTTAAGGTGGGAGACATAGTAAATACAGGAGATATTTTAATAAAAGGCATTATGGAAGGAAAATATACTGAGCCAAGACAAGTACATAGCTTAGGTGTAGTAGAAGCTGAAATAGTATATAGTAAAACAAAAGAAATATATTTTGAACAAGAGATATATAATCAAACAGGTAAAAAAGAAAATAAATACGAAATAAATTTCAATAATAAAAAAGTAAAACTATATAAAAATATTTCGAAATATGAGTTTTACATTACAGAAGTAAATCAAAAAAAAATAAAAATATCAAAAAACTTTTATTTACCAATATCAATTACAAAAAGAACAAATTTAGAACAAACAAAAGAAGTAAAAGAATACTCATTAGAAGAAGCAATTGAAATAGCTACTAAAGATTTAGCAAAAGATTTTGAAAATGAACTTTCAAATAAGGAAAGTATAATTGATAAAAACGTAAAAACTATTCAAAAAGAAGATTCAGTAATAGTTACACTAGTATATAAAGTAATAGAAGAAATAGGTGAAGAGAAAAGACAATAGAAAAATTAAAAAAATAGTAATTTTTTATTGCTATTTTTTTTTATTTAGTATAGAATGTATTTGGTAAAACATTAGATAAAATGAGTTAAGAAAGGAAGATGCTGATATGGAAGAAACAAGTTTAAAAATCACAGGTGCTAACAGATCTTTTATGAATAAGATTTCAAATACCTTATCAAAACTATTAATTCCAACAAAAATAGGGATTAATGGAATGTTTATTTCTGTAAAGAGAAATACTATGCTTAAAGCATTTGAACATTTTAACTCAATTGAAGATAAAGAAGCATATGAAAAAAAGTATGAAGATACATATGTAGCTTATTTAGAAGCACTTGATAAATATGTAATGGATTCAATATATAAAAAAGTTAAAAACAATACTGCTTCTGATTTTGAAAAAGAAGCTTTATCAAAGTATTATGGAGTTATATCTCTAAAAGAGAACGAATATGTGGAATATAAATATAGAAAGCAAAAGTTTTTAATAGAATTAGATAATGAAACTGTTAAAAATACAGGGAAAGAAAAGTTACAAGAAAAATATAATACTTTTTATATAGATAAAATGGACTGGTTATATAAAGGAATACTTAAAAATTATTCTATTAAGTTGGCTGATACTACATCTAAATATGATTCAACAAAAGAATGGATATATATTAAAATATTTAATACTTTAAAAGATTATATCGAAAATATTTTAACATTAAAGATTGCCTTAGATAATAAATCCGAGACTCAAAAATATCAAGAAATAAAAAAAGATTATGAAAAATATGAAGCTTTTGAAGTTGGAAAACTAGATCAAAAAGATATAATTGAAAAGAATATGCTATTACTTGGATTAAGTAGAAAACTATTTACGCATAGCTTACCATTAACAGTTGCAGAACAATGCTATATGAAGTTATTAAAAGATGCAAGATGCCTAGTTCAAGATACAAAACTTGCAGTTAGAAGAGAAAAAGCCTATAATATGCTAATAAATCTAATTGAAGATTATAATATAAAATTATTGTCAACAAAGGTTTATTGGGAAAGTAGTATACAAAGAGATGAGTTTAAGAAATTTTGGACAAAATTCAAAAAAATACAAAAATATAAAGATGTTGACTTTATCGAATATGTTAAACAAAAAGAAACTCTATTTATTAAAGATGATATGAAAAAAATAAAAGATGAGAAATATGATTACTCAAAGCTAGTTAAATACTATAAAAGAAAGTTAATAGACTATGGAGTTATGAAGGAACTTAAAGGATATAAGACTTATGTTAATTGCACAAAGATAAAAGAATAATTGCAAGAGATTTTATTTTTACTTTGCCAATAATTATTTTTTGCAAAATAAATCATACAATAATTTAGAATAGGAACGATGATAAAAGTGTATAATATAGAATACTTAGATTTAGAAGAAAAAAAAGAATATGAAACAATAATTTCTAATGTATTAGAAAAATGTTTCGAAGTTGAACACTTACCAAATGATAAGTTTTTGGTAAGTGTAACTTTAACTAATCCAAAAAATATTAGAAGAATTAATAAAGAACATAGAAATATAGATAAACCTACAGATGTTCTTTCTTTTCCTATGTATGAAAAAGAAGAATTAGAAAAAACAATTAAAGAACAAGCTTTTGAGTATATGGATATATTAGGAGATATGGTAATTTCAATTGAACAAGTTGAAGTTCAAGCAAAAGAATATGGACATAGTTTTGAAAGAGAGCTTAGTTATATGGTAGTTCATAGTTTTTATCATCTTATGGGATATGATCATATTAAAGAAGAAGACAAAGAAAAAATGAGACCTAAAGAAGATTTTGTTTTAAACGAGCTGGGAATAACTAGGTAGGATAAAATTTATAAATAAAAAATCTCATAAAAATTTATGAGATTTTTTGTTATTTAAAGTATATTACTAAAACAAATACTATTTTAATCTTAGTAAATTATATAAACATATTATTTGTTTAAAGAGATAAAAATATTACAACAAAGGACTTACTTCAAATCTAATTTCAAAATCATTAAAGTTGTTCAAATTGTTATTTTTTAGACAATCTAAATAATCCTCTAGTTGTTCTTGAGATTTACAAGCTGCTATAATAGTTGGATTTAAATCATAATTAAACATAACATCAAATGCAACTTTTAATGCCTCAAATACTGATTTTGCTTCTCTATCGCGAATCAAGTAATAGGCTTCTTTAAAGCGAGATATAACAGGATGCTTAGCATAAAGCTCAAGAGAGCAAATAAATTCTTTATTTACAACATCTGAAAATGATTCGTATTGATCTGGGTATTTTTCTAGATATTCCTGAATTTCCTTTTGTGAATAAGGAAGATACACTTTTTTTGAAGATTCAGATACTATTAAACAGTGATTATAATCTGGAACATCATTTATGACAGATTGTTTGTTTTCAACAGTTTGTAATAATTCATCATTTTTAGATGAATTATTTAATGAAATATTATCATATAAATTATCCATATAACTTTAGCCTTTCATATTCTTTAGTATAATATAACTAATTTTAATATACTACAAAATATAAAAAAACTCAACAACATTTATAAGTCATTATCATTACAATTTTCCAACAAAATGTAACATAATTGTAATAAAAATGACATATTGATGTTGTTGAATTTATATAAAAAACATAGTAACATATAAAGTGAATAAAATTAGGAAGGGAGTTTAATAATGAAAAAATCAAACAAGAAAAGTCATGCTATAATTGTATTAATAGTATTACTTATAGCATTAGCTGTTGGATATGCAGCATTTCAAACTACTTTAACTATTAATGGTAGTGCATCTGGTAACACAAAATGGGATGTTAAATTTACTGATGCAAGATTGTTAGATTCTACAGGCGCTCTAGATACTGCACATGGAGATGCTGATGGTATGTTAACTTTTACTGATACAACAGTTACAGCAACAGGAATAACATTTGCTTATCCAGGAGATGCTGTTAAACTTAAAACTGTAATTACAAATGCTGGAACATTACCTGCATCTTTAACTACAGTAAATGTTAATACAGGTAGTTTAGGTGATGATATAACAGTTACACCTGCTACACATACTCAAGGAACTCAATTAGCAGCAGGACAAGCATGTACAAATGAATTTGTAATTCAATGGAAACCAGAATCAACAAATCAAAGTGTATCTGGAAGCTTTACAGTTACATTTGTTTATGATCAAGCAGATCAAGCTATTACAATAACACCAGCTCACTCAGATACCTAAAAAATAATCTAAAAGGTAATGATTTCATTACCTTTTAGAAAGTTTTATTACTAATTTTATTCGATAGTTAATTAAAAGAGGAGAAAATGCAAAAATCTAAATTAACGACATTATGTTTTATTATAATTATATTAGTATATGGATTAATATCTAGCGTTAAACTTGTATACAGCATTAATTCAATATATTTAAAACTATTAAATCCATTTTTTTGGATTTTATTAACTATATTGATATTCTTTACACTTGGAAAAGGGTATGAAAATAGAAAGCTTAAAAGAAATATATTGCAATACACAATTATTTCAGTTTTGATATATATTATTATTTATATGGTATCAGGGCTGTTTGTAACATTTGGAAAAAATCCATATAACACAAATTTAATTGGATTAATAGAAAACATTTGGATGCTTGGAGTTCCACTTTGTGCAAAAGAATATATAAGATTTAAATTAATAAATAATGTCTATGAAAAAGATAAAATTAAAATTGCAACATTAATATCTATTGTGTACATTATCATAGATATAGAATATGGTAGATTTATAGGAAGCCATGTTGCAACTTTAACAGTAATAAAATATGTATCACAGGTTATAATACCTAATATTGCAAAAAATACCTTATTTTCTTATACAGCTATATATAGTGATGCAATTCCTGCAATAGTATATCAATTTATAACTAACTTATATTACTGGGTTTCACCAATTTTACCAAATTGCCCATGGGCGATGACATCAATAATAGATATAATAATTCCTGTAATATTATTGTTATATATTAGATATGAAAAAAACAAACTAAGTTTTAGAAGAGATAGAAAAGAAATAATAAATACTAATCCTGGAAGTGTAATTCCATTATTTATTGCAATAATATTAGTATTATGGTTTGCAATGGGAATTTTCCCTATAAAGCCAATTGCAATTGCAACAGGAAGTATGGAAAAAGAGTTATGTCCTGGAGATATAGCAATAATAAAAAAATGTAAACCAAATGATGTAAATGTAGGAGATATTATAGAGTATAAAATGAAAGGATATACTGTTGTTCATAGAATTGCTGAAAAGAAACAAAAAAATGGAGATTTTTATTTTATAACAAAAGGGGATAATAATAATACACCTGACAGAGATGATGTCAAAGAAGATCAATTAATTGGAAAGGTTATATTTAAAATAAAATATTTAGGATATCCAGCATTATGGTTTAATATGTTACAAAAAGAGGAAGATATTGTTAAAATCGAAACCGGGAAATAAGAGATAAACTAAGGAGAGGAGTAAAATGAAAACAAGAGAAAAATTCAAGATACGTAAATCAACTAAATATGTTATAATGACAGTTTCAATCATTTTACTGTTACTTTCTTTAAGCAATTTTGTAATAGAATTACAAAGAGAAAATATGGCTACAGCAACAAAACAAATATATCAATATACTAACAAATATAATTTTGATTATAAAATTAATTTAATTTCAAATAAATATATAACAGATAAAGAGATAGAAGATAAAAATTTAGCATATGTAACAGATTTGATTGATAATATTAAATTAGATTTAAATTATGAATATTTAGCAGATAAAGAGTCAGAATTAAAATACACATATTCAATTATAGGAAAAATGCAAGCATATTATATGAAAAATGGAGAAGAACAAAAGATTTGGGAAAAAGAAGAAACTTTGAAAGAAGAAAAAAAATTTGATATAGTAGCAGATAAAATAAATATAAATGAAAATCTTATATTAGATTTAAAAGATAAAAACGAATTAATAAATAGCTTTAAACAACAATTAGGGATGACAATAGATGCGAAATATACGGTTGCTTTAAAAATAAACACTCTTACAAATATAGAGGAAAAAGAAATAAATAACGATGTTCAACCAATTATAAATATCAATTTAGCAGAAAAAACAACAAAAATTACAGGAGACAATAATTTAAATAATACAGAATATATTTCAAAGCAATATAATGTTTCTGAAAAATCAAATCTAATTAAAAATATTTTTAATTTAGTCATTATGATAATTGGAATTGCAATGATAAGATATTCTTTAAAAGCAAAAGTTGCAAATACTATAAGAAATGAGTACAAATATGAACTTAATAGAATTCTTCGAATTTGCCAAGATAAAATAGTTAAAGTAAACACAAAACCAAATGATGAAGATATAGAAGTAGTAATTGTAAAAGATTTTGGGGAAATACTTAAAGTCTCAGAGGAATTGTTTAAACCTATTTTATATTTTAGTGAAGTAGATATCGAAAAATCATATTTTTCAGTAATGAGTGGAAAAACATGTTATAGATATATATTAGAAAAATAAAAGGGTGTAAATGGGACACCTACAAAACATCCTTTAAAAAGATGGTTTTGTAGATGTCCATTTTGATACAAGGAGGTTATAAAAGTGAAATACAAGATTAGAAGACGAAAAAAATCAATTAAATCTTGGCATATATCTGTTATACTATTTATACTACTTATTTCCATCTCAACCTCTTATGCTTTATATACTACTCAACTAACAATTAATGGAAGTGCAGCAGGAGAACGAAGACAACTAGATATAATTTATATGTATATTCCAAACTCATCTTCATATCCATCTACTGTTAATTATATGGATACATTTACATATACATTTTCAAATCCTCCATCTATAGATTCTGTTAGGATGGGAGGAAAAATATTAATTAAAGATACAGATTATACATATGCTAATGGAACTCTTACAATTCCAGATGTTACAGGAAATATATTAATTGAAGGAGAAAGAGAAAGTGTAAATGTAACTTTTGATATAGATGGAGTTACGAATGTTGTAAATGTACCAAATGGAGAATGTGTAGTTAAACCTGCAAATCCAATAAAAGCTGGAAACGGTTTTTTAGGATGGGCTGATGAAAATGATGTTTACTTTGATTTTACAACACCAATTACAACAGATATCACATTATATGCAAAATGGATACAAGGTAAGGTTGCAGAGATTAATGGAACATATTACAATACTCTACAAAGTGCTATAGGTGCAGTTCCAACAAATAATACTGAAACTACAGTCAAGTTACTTACAAATGTTAGGGAAAACCTTACTGTTGCAAGTGGTAAGAATATAAATTTTGATTTTCAAGATTATACTATAACTATTACTAGTGGTTGTTTACTTGAAAATAACGGAACTGTTAAAATTTCAAATGGAAAATTAGTTTCATCTTCTACAACAGACGGAGCTGTTAACAATAAATCAACAGGGAATCTTACTATTAGTGGTGGAACAATTCAGATGACAAACAGAGGTGGAAAACAGGCTCTTTATAATGACAACGGAACTGTATTAATAACTGGTTCAGCTTATATAAGTTCCGCAAGTGCTCAAGATGCAAAGAAGCCAAGAGCTGCTGTTCAAAACTTAGCTCAAGGAACGTTAACAATTACTGGAGGAACAATAGAATCTTTAGGATTTCAAGGTGTAAATAATGCTGGTACAATGGTAATTGGAACAGAAGATGGAAATCCAGATATTACTACACCTGTTATACAAGGAGCTACAATTGGAGTGAATTCTGATTCTAATTATAGTTTTTATAATGGAATAATAAAAGGAAAAACACAGGCTGTTAATAATGAAACAAAGATATCCAATATTGAAATAGGATATAGAATTACACATTTAAATGAAACTATAAATGGAGAGGCATATGATACTATTTACTTAGCTTCAACAACAGGATTAAATTTAGTAACATTCAATCCAAACGGTGGAACTTTAAGTATAAATACAAAATATATTGAGACAGGAATGACAGTTGGAAATCTTCCAGAGCCAACTAGACAAGGGTATATATTTAATGGATGGTATACTTTGCATGAAGGTGGAGAACAAGTTACATCTAATACTATTATAAATAATGATGTAACATTTTATGCTCACTGGACAGAACTTCAGGTAGCTGAAGTAAATAATAGAACTTATACTTCTTTGAAAGCAGCAATAGACTCAGTTTCAGCAAATAATACTGCAACAACAGTAACACTATTAAAAAACACATCTGAAGCTATTTCTATAAAGGCAAACCAAAACATAGTGTTGAATTTGCAAAATTATACTTTAAGTAATAGTGAAGGAGCTGTAATAATAGAAAATAAAGGAACCTTAACAATCTCAAATGGAAATATTCAATCAAATAATAATACTATTATTAATAATCAATCAGGAGCAAGACTTAATATAAATGGAGGAAGACTAATAGGAACAGGCTCAAAGCAAGTTATTTACAACTATGGAGGAGCTACAGTACAAATATCAGGAGATGCGTATCTTAGTGGTTCATCAACAGGAACACCATCAGACAATACTACTACATTAGAAAGAGCTACAGTTCAAAACCTATCAGGTGGAACTATATCAATAACAGGAGGAACTATAATAGGAACAAAACAACAAGCGATTTCTAACGATGGAATTTTAACATTAGGAACTAAAGACGGAAGCATAAATACTGCAAAACCTGATATAAGAGGAGAAACATATGGATTAAAAAATTTAGGTACTATAAACTTTTATGATGGAATTATAAAAGGAAGAACAGCTGGTAATTCAGGAACAATAGATGATTTAGAAACAAATTCACAAGTTGCAACTGGTTCAGAAGTTATAAGCGGAAAAACATATGTTACAGAGTACTTAGAAGAAATCCAATAAAAAGGAGCACTAGTATTTTATACTAGTGCTCTTGTAAATTATAACAGTATAACATAAGATGTCACTAGATAATGGTTTACATTAGAAAAATAAAAAAAATAGTTATATATAAATAATCTAAGAAGTTTCGAATGTGATTGGAGAAGGGATAATCATTTCTTTAATATAAATTAATGAGGAAGCGATGGCTTGCGAAGCAAGAGCAGCGAGAGG
>Ga0247608_10001958_pt1 | contig 27099 bp, 24 predicted proteins | sample 176DNAGHGlowgp2_FD_193490 | JGI IMG/M metagenome (GOLD analysis project Ga0247608, IMG submission 193490) | Sheep rumen microbial communities from Palmerston North, Manawatu-Wanganui, New Zealand - 1766 DNA GHGlow gp2 | ecosystem: Host-associated > Mammals > Digestive system > Stomach > Rumen ... | reverse complement strand
AGTGTTATAATTTAATAATTTTTGAGATATGAAGTCGGAGGTTGGAAGTTGGAGATTGGATTTCTCCCTTCCTACTTCCTACCTCCTACTCCTTACTTCAATTCCTTTGCTTTATTCATTATCTCTTTTAAATCATTAATAAAATCTATCTTCTTTGTTTCATCTCTAAGTAGTGCTGCTGGATGCCATGTTGGCATATATAATATACCTTTTTTCTCAATCCATTTTCCTCTTGATGCTGTTATTTTATATTCTTTTCCTAAAATATTTTGCAAAGCAATTCTTCCAAGTAATACTATTATTTTAGGTTTTATTATCATTACCTGATTTCTCAAATAATTAATACATGCATCTACTTCATCATCTTGTGGATCTCTATTATTTGGTGGTCTACACTTTACAATATTTGCTATATAAACATTATCTCTGTTAATTCCAACCATATCAAATGCATTATCCATCAATTTTCCTGCTTTTCCAACAAAAGGTATTCCTTGAGCATCTTCATCTGCTCCAGGTCCTTCACCAATAAACATTACTTTAGAATTAGTATTACCTACGCCAAATACTATATTTGTTCTATTACTACATAATTTACAATTTCTACAGTTTTTAATTGCAGATTGTAATTCTTTCATATTTTCATACATATTTATCACCTTATAATTGCTAATTTGCTAATCTTATTTTACTCTAAATTATTTAAATCTACAATAGTAATATGATAAAAAGCAAGAAATTCTTTAATTAATGAATATTTAAATTATAAATAGTATAAGATTTTCGAATGTGATTGAAGTAATTTTAGAAATTCTAAGAAATTTTTTGGAAAATGTTCGCGTCGAGCAAAGCGAGGACTAAGTGAAAGGGTGCCGAAAAATTGATGTAGAATTTCTTAAATTATGTAATGAGCCGAGAAAATCGAAATAGTATTTATAATTTAAATATTCTAATTCCTAAGAATTCACCTTTTTCGACAATTTTCATATTGTAATAAGAGGTGAATTAAATGATTTTTAGCAGTTTACTTTTAGCAATTTCTAGTAGTATAGATTCACTAGGAATTGGTATTACTTATGGATTTAAAAAAATACAATTAAAAAAATGGTCTAAAATAATTCTGTTTTGTATTTCAATTCTTATTACCTTTATAGCATTTGTAATAGGTAGTATTTTTAAAATTTTTTTTAGTGAAAATTTTTTTAAATTAATTGGAACTTTAATATTGGTTATTATGGGCTTAATAGTAATCTTTAAAACAGATACTGAAGAGTATACATTTGATTTAGATAATTCAAATGACATAGATTATAAAGAAGCATTAATTTTGGGAATTGCTCTATCTTTAGATAGCCTTTGTATTGGAATAAGTGCTATTTCACTTGGAATTAATATGTTTATATTTGCAGTTACCGTTGCTTTTTTACAGTTTGCTTTTTTAAGCTTAGGAAATTTTTTAGGAATACATCTATCAACTATTAATAAAATTCCACAAAATCTATGGACAAAAATCTCTGGAATTTTATTGATTTTAATAGGTATTTTTAGAAGTTATTAGGAATCTTATATTATGTTTACAGTTTACAGTTTATATGATATAATTTTATAATAAAATATGAAAGGAAGAGTTTAATTATGTTAATAACTAATGAAAATGGTATAAAAAAAAGTATAAAGGCATCTTATAGAAAAAAACTATTAATAAGTTTTATGTATTTTTTTATAGTAAGTTTCTTTGGATTTTCAATATCATATATATATTGGGTTGAGATACAAGAAATTAATTTCTTTTCTATATTTGTTTTTATTATTTCTGGAATATTTATATTTCATTATTTACGATCTCTTCACCTTAGTTTTAAAAGATATATTAATCCAAAAAGATATGGAATATTAAAAATTTATCCTAACATTTGCGATATAATCAATGAAATTAACAATACAGTTGAATATGAAGATAGAAAACTTGTAATCTCGACCAACTATTTAATATTTAAAGCAGATTATACCAATCTTATTTCTTTAAGTAACCTTGATAGAATACATATTTCTGTAAAACAAAACTGGGGAAAATCTTTATATAGACCAATAATAGGATATTATCTTTTTTTTCTTGAGCTAGATGGTACTAAGAAAAATATATATTATGATATTGATCAAAAGCAAGAAATGCAAGATGTTATATCTGTTTTAGAGTTAAAATGTCCAAACATAACTTCTGGATACAATCAAGAATCAATGGATAATAATCTATTTTCTGCTCCCAAGAATATAAATTCAGATAACATAAATAGTAATAGTGTTTTTTCAATAAAGACACCTGAAGAAAAACTAGATGACATGAAACTTCGTTCAATTATTTCGAAGTATGAAAAAAATGGAAAAAGCTAAAAATTAAAAGCTTTTTTCTATAGAAAGATATACCCAATAGAATAGATAATTTATCAAATTCGCTATTCTATTGGGTACCTTTTAATTTAGAAATTTATTTTATTTATTTAATCTTCATATATACTTTTTCTATGCCCAACTTCTAAAACTAAAATAGTAATTCTTTCATCTTGTATTTTGCATATTAGTCTGTAATCACCTATTCGATATCTCCATTGCCCTGACCTATTGGCTGTTAACGCTTTTCCATGTATTCTTGGGTTTTCACAATCCTGCAAATTCTTATCTATCCACGCATAAATAAGATTTCTAGTATATTTATCTAATTTAATTAATTGCTTAACTGCTTTTGGCGTATATTCAACTCTGTATTTATTCAATATTTAACATCCTTTTAACTTCTTCGTGGGTATAAGTTTTTGGATTTTTCTTAAATTCTTCCAATGCTTTATAATAACATTCTAAATCATATTCATCTTCTATCTTTTCCATTATTGCTTTTCTAACAAATTCAGATATTGTTGTTTTATTTATTTTTGCATAAGATTTTATCAATTTTGCATCCTCCTCATTTAGTCTTATAGAAATAGTCATAATAATCACCCCTCTGTATTACATTGTATTACACTTTTTGTTCTTTGTCAATATTAATTAATATTTTACACAGAGTATTGAAATACTATTCCTAAGAATATAAAAAACCGAAACTAAGATTTTGTACGCATTATAAATTCTACAAAATCTAAATTTTTCCTAAGAATATAAAAAAGGGTACCACAAATAAACATTATTTGTAGCCCCTTATAATTTAATTTCTAGTTATTACTCAATTATATCAGCAACAACACCAGAACCTACTGTTCTACCACCTTCACGTATAGCGAATCTTAATCCTTTTTCTATAGCGATTGGTGTAATAAGTTCGATTGTCATTGATACGTTATCTCCTGGCATAACCATTTCTGTTCCAGCAGCTAATTCAATAACACCAGTAACGTCTGTTGTTCTGAAATAGAATTGTGGTCTATATCCATTGAAGAATGGTGTATGACGTCCACCTTCTTCTTTTGTTAGAACATAAACTTCTGCTGTAAATTTTGTATGTGGATGAATTGTTCCAGGTTTAGCTATAACTTGACCTCTTTCGATGTCTTTTCTATCAATACCTCTTAATAGAAGTCCGATATTATCTCCAGCTTCAGCTTGGTCTAATAGTTTTCTGAACATTTCAACACCAGTAACAACTGTTTGTTTTCTTTCTGTAGATAATCCGACGATTTCTACGTTATCTTGTAATTTAACAGTTCCTCTTTCTACTCTACCAGTAGCAACAGTTCCACGTCCTGTTATTGTGAATACGTCTTCAACTGGCATTAAGAATGGTTGGTCTGTTGGTCTTTCTGGAGTTGGAATGTAGCTATCAACAGCATCCATTAATTCTTTCATAGGTTTGTAAACTTCATCATTAGGATCTGTAGATGTACTTTCAAGTACTTTTAATGAAGATCCTTTTATGATTGGAATTTCGTCTCCAGGGAAATCATAGCTTGAAAGTAAGTCTCTAACTTCCATTTCAACTAATTCTAATAATTCTGGGTCATCAACCATATCGCATTTATTTAAGTAAACAACGATATATTTAACACCAACTTGTCTTGCAAGTAAGATATGTTCTCTTGTTTGAGGCATTGGTCCATCAGCTGCAGAAACAACTAGGATTGCACCATCCATTTGTGCTGCACCTGTAATCATGTTTTTAACGTAATCTGCGTGTCCTGGGCAGTCAACGTGTGCATAGTGACGATTATCTGTTTCATATTCAACGTGTGCTGTGTTAATTGTAATTCCTCTTGCTTTTTCTTCTGGAGCACCATCTATTTTGTCATAAGCTTCAAATTGAGCTTTTCCTAATAATGATAAATATTTTGTAATAGCTGCTGTTGTTGTTGTTTTACCATGGTCAACGTGACCAATAGTACCAATGTTAACGTGTGGCTTTGTTCTTTCGAATTTTGCTTTTGCCATCTTAAAATTCCTCCCTTTCATGTTTTGTCTAAATTTCAAGTAACTTGTTACGAAGAAATTTAGTTACAAAACATAGATACAATTTTTCGTAAATATACAAGCAAAGCGATGTATATTTACAATAAAGAAAAATTGTATTCCTATGTTTGTCTAATTTGTCTTCTTTTTCTACAGAAATTTAGCTCAAAATTTTATATTTTTTTAAATTTAAAAACAATTTGATTTTGTTGCTTGCATTATATACTATTTTTTAAAATAATGCAAGCAAAAATTAATCTTTTATATAAAATTACCTATTTATTGAATCCTGATCTATTGTTACAATCTCTTTAAATTTCATGCACACTATCACTATTTCTTGGGTTCGGATTTTTGTCTGAAATATTTTCAAATTCTTGCAAAAACCTCATCTTTTCCTCTTCTGTAATTATTCCGCTACTATTAGCATTTTTCAAGACTGGCATAACTTTATTCCTAAAAATACCCATTCTATCGATGTCATCCGCGTCTTTAAATTCTTGTTTTAAATCTGTCATAATAATATCAATTACACCATCAACATTTTCTCCAACAAATTCTTTCGAATAGCCAACCATTTCATCTACTGAAATTATTTCATTTTCTTTAGCTTCTATCAAGAATGGCAAAACTTTATCAGTAAAAATCCTCATTTTATCGGTGTTATTGGCGGCATAATAATCTCGTTTTAAACCAACTATAGCATCATCAAATTTCCCTAGCATATTTCCTATACTTTGTTCTATTTCTTTTAAAGCTGTTCTTATTTCATCCGCAGTATACTGTTGTTTCATCAACATTGTTAAGTTATCTTTTAATAGTTGTGTTCTATTTGGTTTTGCTGATTTTCTCAAGTCATTTATAAAACTCTTATCAACACTCATAAACTGCCTCCTCTATAATATAATATCCTATCAATTCTTACTTCTAGAAGCTACAATTTGTTCATGGACAGATTTTGGAACTTCTTCATAGTGAGATGGTTCCATTGAGTAATTTCCTCTACCTTGTGTTTTAGATCTTAGGTCTGTTGCATATCCAAACATTTCTGATAATGGAATAAATGCATGTATTTCTTCCATTCCTTGGATTTCTTCCATTCCTTCTATCTTACCACGTCTAGAGTTAACATCTCCAATTACATCTCCCATGTATTCTGTTGGAACTGAAATTTCAACTTTCATAATTGGTTCTAGAATAACTGCTTTTGCTTGTTTACATCCTTCTTTGAATGCCATAGAAGCTGCAATCTTAAATGCCATTTCTGAAGAGTCAACTTCATGGTATGATCCATCTACTAAGCTTACTTTAAAGTCTATAACTGGATATCCAGCAAGTATTCCTGTTTGAGCAGCTTCTCTCATTCCTTGCTCTATTGGTTTAATGTATTCTTTTGGAACAGCACCACCAACAATTTTGCTTTCGAATTCGATTCCTTTTCCTGGCTCTAATGGTTCCATGTCAAACCAAACATCACCATATTGTCCTTTACCACCTGATTGACGAATGAATTTACCTTGAACATGTGCTTTATTTCTAATTGTTTCTTTGTAAGCAACTTGTGGCTTACCAACATTACATTCAACTTTAAATTCTCTTTTTAATCTATCAACAATTATATCTAGGTGTAATTCACCCATTCCTGCTATAATTGTTTGTCCAGTTTCTTGGTTAGTATAAGCTTTGAATGTTGGATCTTCTTCAGCAAGTTTTGCTAAAGCAATACCCATTTTTTCTTGAGCTGCTTTATCTTTAGGCTCAATAGCTATATCTATAACTGGCTCTGGGAATTCCATTGATTCTAATATAACTGGGTGGTTTTCATCACATAATGTATCTCCTGTTGTAACATCTTTTAAACCAACAGCAGCAGCAATGTCTCCAGCATATACTTTGTCAATGTCTTCTCTTTTATTTGAATGCATTTGTAGAATTCTTCCTATTCTTTCTTTCTTATCTTTGTTAGAATTTAGAACAGAAGATCCTGATTCTAATGTTCCAGAATATACTCTGAAGAAGCATAATTTTCCAACAAATGGGTCAGTTGCAATTTTAAAAGCAAGAGCGGCAAATGGTTCATTGTCGTCTGTTTTTCTTTCAACTTCGTTTCCTTGTAAATCTACTCCTTTAATATGAGCAATATCTGTAGGTGCTGGCATAAAATCTACTATATTGTTTAGTAATTCTTGTACACCTTTATTTTTATATGAAGATCCACAACATACTGGAACTATTTGGTTATTAATTGTTCCTGTGCGAAGACCTTTTTTGATTTCTGCTTCAGAAAGTTCTTCACCTTCTAAATATTTCATCATTATTTCTTCGTCTTGTTCAGCAGCAGATTCTATCATTTTTTGTCTCCATTCATTTGCCATATCAACCATATCTGCTGGTATATCTGTTTCTTCTATTTCTTTTCCAAGATCATCTTTATGAATAAATGCTCTCATTTTTATTAAGTCAACTATTCCTTGGAAATAATCTTCTTTTCCAATTGGTAATTGAATTGGAACTGGATTTGCATGTAATCTATTTTTTAATTGATCTACACATAACATAAAATCTGCTCCAACAACATCCATTTTATTTACATATACCATTCTTGGAACTGAATATTTATCAGCTTGTCTCCAAACTGTTTCAGTTTGTGGTTGAACTCCACCTTTTGCAGCTAAAACTGTAACTGCACCATCAAGTACTTTAAGAGATCTTTGAACTTCTACTGTGAAATCAACGTGTCCTGGAGTATCTATTATATTTATTCTATGATTATTCCAAAAACATGTTGTTGCAGCAGATGTAATTGTTATACCTCTTTCTTGTTCTTGTTCCATCCAGTCCATAGTAGCAGCACCTTCATGAACTTCACCAATTTTATGAGTTTTTCCTGTATAGAAAAGAATTCTTTCTGTTGTTGTAGTTTTTCCTGCATCTATATGAGCCATTATTCCAATATTTCTTGTTCTTTCTAATGGGGTTACTCTACCTGCCATGTATTTTTCCTCCTAATTAAAATTTATAATGAGCAAATGCTTTATTTGCTTCTGCCATTTTATGTGTGTCTTCTTTTTTCTTGAATGCTCCACCATTTCCTGATATAGCATCTAATATTTCTCCGGCTAATTTTTCAGCCATTGTTTTTTCATGTCTTTTTCTAGCATATGTTACAAGCCATCTTAAACCTAATGTTTGTCTTCTTTCAGGTCTAATTTCTAATGGAACTTGGTATGTAGCTCCACCAATTCTTCTAGCTTTAACTTCTAGTACAGGCATAATATTTTCTAAAGCTGCTTCAAATACTTCTAAAGGATCTTTTCCTTCTTTTTCTTTTATGATGTCAAATGCATCATAAACTATGCTTTGAGCAACTGTTTTTTTACCATCTAGCATTATGTTGTTTACTAATTTTGTAACAACTTTGCTATTATACATTGGATCTGGTAATACATCTCTTTTTGCGATATATCCTTTTCTTGGCACTTTTCTTCCCTCCTTAACTAAAATTTAATACCTTAAATAAGGTATTTTGGTACTCGGATATTTTTTCTACCCGTTAAGTGCATTTAATCTATCTAAATTTAAGTACCGCTTATATTTAGTAAGAATAAGCACTTTCAATTCTTTAAACTTATAAACTTCGTCTTACTGTGTCAAACTTCAATCGCAATTTCTCGCCGTACATAAAGTACTGTCTCGTCATTGCTCTTTCGTTTTTATTGTAATACTCGTTTCTAAGTTTAAATGCAATAAATGAATTTTGTTAATCTATTTTACCCTAACTAATTTGTCAAGGTAAAATAAATCAAATTAGGTATATTGTGCGTTTTTAGATTTTGAAAAAAGTTGAGGCGTACTTGGTGTACGTTGAAACTTTTTTTAAAGATAAAAACGTGCAAGATGCCTGATTTCATTTATTTTACTTTTTTGGCTTTTTAGCTCCATACTTAGAACGACCCTGCATTCTATCCTTAACCCCTGCTGTATCTAATGTTCCTCTAATTATATGGTATCTAACACCTGGAAGGTCTTTTACTCTTCCTCCTCTAATTAAAACAACACTGTGTTCTTGTAAGTTATGTCCTATACCTGGGATATAAGATGTAACTTCATAACCATTAGATAGACGTACTCTGGCAACTTTTCTTAAAGCTGAGTTTGGTTTTTTAGGTGTAACAGTTTTAACAACTGTACAAACTCCTCTTTTTTGTGGGCTTCTAGCATTAGTCATTCTTTTATTTTTAGAGTTGTATCCATGTTGTAATGCTGGAGCTTTAGATTTTGTTGTTCCAGTTTGTCTTCCTTTTCTTACTAATTGATTAATTGTTGGCACTTAAATTCACCTCCTGTTTAATAAAAATATCCGCTACGGAAATAACTATTACAAGCTTTTCCATAACGGACATATTTTATCATTTTTTTTTTTTATTGTCAATGGGTTTTGAGTAAAAATCACCTATTTTTACTTATATTAAAATATATTTAAGCTAAGGCATAATTAATAAATATATATTTTTACAAATCTGTATTTTCTGTATTATTTTCATAGTCTTTAATTAGTTTATACTTATCATTAATTATTTTACCCTTTAGTTTAATTTCCTCTTCTAATAATTGACAAATCTTTTCAGTAGTTTCTTCATCTAACATATCAATATCTATTTCTTTATTCTTCACCTTCTTGTAAATTTCCATAAAGCTATTCTTATTTTCTTCATACATTTTCAATCTGCTATCTGTTTTTTCTATATTATATGTATTTTCGGTAACTTTCTTTGTTTCTTTTTGAATTTTATTTTTAAAAAAAATACCCTGAAACCAGTTTTTTATTTTAGAAAAAACATTATCTTTTCTTTCTATTAGATATGTATCTTTCATTTGTCCCCCTAAAATTTATATCTCACTAAATCATTTTTTTATCTATTTAAAATAGCTATCTGTTAAAATAACTCTCTGTTTCTTCTCTAAATTTCTCTATATCTCTTCTAATTGATTCCTCAACTTCTGCTTGTTGGGTTAAGCTATCTAATGCTGCTTGAGCTTCTTCTGCATTTTTTTGAGCTTCTTCTGCTTTTTTCCATGCTTCTTCAGCTATCTCACTTGACTTTTTTGCATTTATTCTAGCCTTTTCTATATTACCCTTATCAACTGTAAGTTGATCACACATAATGTTTAATTTATCCATATTGTCAAGTATATTTAATAATTTTGATACTAAATTCCTTTGACTAATACTTGATTTGTTATCTTCTAAATCTTTTAATTGGCCCTTAATACTGTCACGTAATTTTTCAATATCACCAATATTAACACTAGTGTGATCTGTTTTGTCAACTGCATCCAATTCTTTTTGCTCATTTGCTTCTACTGGTTCTAAAACTCCATTCTCTAATTCTGATTTTTCAGCTGATTTTTCAGCTGGTTTTTCTGTCTTTCTTGTCTTTCTTGGTTTTCTTATTTTTACCTTAGTTCCTTTGTCTTTCAATAAATCTGTCTCTCCATTTGTTTCTATATACTTAACCATTGCATTTTTTAAATTTCTTATACCTAGGTTTTCATCATCTTTGTGTTTCTTTAAGTATTCATATGCCTTTTCATATTTACACACAGCATCTAACACAATTTCATTTAATTCAGATCCTTTTATTTTTCCATTATCTATCAGACTCATTGTTGAAGTTAGTCGTATGTATATAAAAATTATATCAACAACATCATCATTTGAATTTTTAACTAGTTCATCTATATTTTTATGTATTGTAGGTTTAAGCTTCTCATATAAATCATTATATGAATAATTAGCCTTTGCTATAATGTGTTTCATTATTTGTTCATTTAAAATATTATCATTTTTAGCATTCAGTTTTTGCCAGAACTCTTCATTTTCTTTTAAAATTTCTTCTTTAGTAGGTTTTTGTGGCTTTTGCGTATATCGTTTTCTACCTCTATTTTTCATTTTTTTATCTTCGTTTACAGGTGTTTTACTTACATTAAACCTCTCACTATAATGAGTTCCAAATCTTATATCAAACAATTCCATAATTCCGCAATACCACTCTATTTCTTTTTTTGCAGCACTTAATCGTTCATTTGATTTGTTTCTATTTAAAAGAGCAATTATTTCATTCATATTATCTGTTACTTTGAAAGGAAAATCCGATATTTTATCTATTAAATTTTCTCCTTTCCATCTCTCATATCCGATAGAATCACTCTCTAACGCCTCTAATGCAACATCATTATCATTTTTTCCTAAGTGAACCTGAAAAGGCTTAAAGTAATTTGGAAGTGCAATAGTTATTGCGCTTATTCCGTTTTTATCTTTTTTACACTCCATAAGAATCTTTTCATTCATATTTTTTAACATAATTAGGTTATTTATGCATGTAGCTTTTATTCCAAAAAATGTTGAACTATGTGCATAGCAGTTTTCTTTTTTTAAGACCTCCATTATGTCTTTATTTTCCGATAAAATATGTGCAATCTTATTTGATACAAACATCAGATTTGCCTGTAATTCCGTTTTATCCATATTATCGACTTTATAAAACTGCTCTTCAATTTTATCCTTTGTAACTTTCATTCCTTCTAAATATTCATTGGATACTTTAGGTGTTTTTGATAGAAAGTTATTAATACTCTGTATTGTACTGTTTCCATTAATATCATCAATGAATTCATTCCAATATCCAAGTTCATCAAGTAGTAAATAGCAATATTTTAGTGTTGTTTTATCATATTCTATTGAATTACCGTCATCTTTTAGGTATAATATTTTATTTAATAAATCTACTATAGCTTCCATATCAAGCGAAGCTGTATTTTGTAACTTATAATAATTTTTCATATTCTCCCTCTTTCTCTAATATAGTTTTTTACCCATTAAAAACTCTGTCAAATTCTTCTCCATCAATTTTTTCTTTTTCTAATAAAATTCCTGCAACAATGTGAAGTTTATCAATATTATTTGATAGTATTTCTTTTGCCATTTTATATGCAGCATCTACTATTCTCTTAATTTCTGCATCTATTACGGATGCTGTTTGTTCAGAATAATTTTTAGTATGACCAAAATCTCTTCCAAGGAATACTTCTCCTTGAGAATTTTCAAGCATAATTGTTCCTAGCTTATCACTCATTCCATATATTGTTACCATACTTCTTGCAATTTGAGTTGCTCTCTCTATATCATTTGAAGCTCCTGTAGAAATATCATTTAAAATTAATGCTTCTGCAACTCTACCACCAAGAAGTGAAATAATCTGTTCTTCCATAGCTGTTTTGGACATAAATGATTTATCTTCAGTTGGCCTATACATTGTATAACCTCCAGCCATTCCTCTTGGTACAATTGATATCTCGTGTACAGGGTCTACTGTTGGTAAAAATTTACTAACCACTGCATGACCTGCTTCATGATATGCAACCAATTTCTTCTCATGGTCATTTCTAACTTTTGTCTTTTTCTCTGGTCCCATTGTTACCTTAACCATAGCATCTTCTATTTCTTGCATTTCAATAACTGGCTTATTCCTTCTTGCAGCTAAAAGCGCTGCTTCATTAAGAACATTTTCCAAATCTGCTCCTGCAAACCCAGAAGTATTTTTTGCAATTATTTTTAAATCAACATCGTCTCCAAGTCTTTTCTTTTTGCTATGGACTTCCAATATTTGTTCTCTTGCTTTAACATCTGGAGCTCCTACTACTATTTGTCTGTCAAATCTTCCTGCTCTTAAAAGTGCTTTATCTAATACATCAGGCCTATTTGTTGCCGCAAGTACAATAACGCCTTCATTTGCTGAGAAACCATCCATCTCAACTAATAATTGGTTTAATGTTTGTTCTCTTTCATCATGACCGCCACCTAAACCTGCACCTCTTTGGCGTCCAACTGCATCTATTTCATCTATGAATATAATACATGGCGCATTCTTTTTGGCTTGTTCAAATAAATCTCTAACTCTTGAAGCTCCAACACCAACAAACATCTCAACAAAATCAGAACCACTTATTATAAAGAATGGAACTCCTGCTTCTCCAGCAACAGCTTTGGCTAAAAGTGTTTTACCTGTTCCTGGTTGACCTACAAGCAAAACTCCTTTAGGAATTCTTGCTCCCATATCGGTATATTTTTTAGGGTTTTTTAAGAAATCTACTATTTCTTGTAGTTCTTCTTTTTCTTCATCAACACCTGCTACATCATCAAAAGTAATTTTATTCTTTTCTGCTGTATTTATCATTCTTGCTCTACTTTTTCCAAATGTCATTGTTTTATTTCCACCTTGAGCATTTGCAGGGTTCATCATAATAAGCCAAAATACAAAGAATATAATTAATAATCCAAAAGGTGTAATTAAACTAATTATTGTTACCCAAATTGATTCTGAGTCTTTTTCTAATGTAAAGCTTTCATTTTTTATATAATTTTCTGAATAGCTGATAAAACTATCTAAACTTGGTATATTAACTTGTTTTTCTGTATTATCATCTAACTGAACAGTAGCATGTTCACCATTTGCAGATAGTTTAATACTTGCCACTTCACCTTTTTCTATGTTTTCTATTAATTCTGAATATGTCATTTTTGAATTTGAATTATCTATAATTGATGTTATAGCTACAATTAGTATAATTCCTATGATTAGCCATATAGCTAATGATTTTATCCCACTTTTCACAAATTTTTCCTCCTTAGTATTGATAATATATCATAACAAAAAAATTATTGCAAGAGTTTTTGATGGAATATTTTGGATTATATTACGCTAAAGTCTCTAAAGCCTAAATATATTATTTTAAAATCACGCGTAAACCGAACAGCTCGAACGCATACTGCCATTGTAACAGGCAGAGCCTTAACAATGGACAGCAAACCGAAGCAAAGCGAAGGACGACTGGAGAAATCGACATTGTAGCTGAATTTTTCGTAAGAAAAATTACAGGTACATAAAGATTTCGACACCAAGTGATTGAAAAATAATATATTTAGGCTTTCTTTAGCAATATTACTGAACATTGTATTGCATCCAATTTTAGAAAGTCATAAATTTCTTTGTCCTTATCTTAGAACCTCTTTCAATTCAACTGCATATTTCTTTAGTTTCAAATAAACTTCATAATTTTTATCTATTTCTTTTTTATTAATACTTACATATGCCCTATATTCCCCATCATCAGGTAAATCGCAAAAAAAGACTTCATTATTTATTTCTGCAATTCCACATCCTATTTTTTTTATTAATTCAGGTTCTTTTTCAATAACTTCGCTGTAATCTACAAAAAGTGTTTTCATATTGCTTTGCATAAATATTTTTAAAGTATTATTATTTTTATATTTTTCTACTTCTTCTTTTTTAAATAAAAATATTCTCTCTATATTCGCACCTCTATTAAGTGCCTCTAAATTTATTAATCTAAAATTCATTTCTAATGGTGTTTCTGTCCATTCACTTTCCATCATTGGAGATACAAGCCAAATATAATCATCTTTTTTCAATTGTGCATAATAATAATTAAGAATTTTATAATACTCTCCATTTTTTAATAATTTACTTTTTCCATATTGGTCAAATTCGATAATAGTTCCATTTGCATTTATTGTATTGTTCGTGCTATTTGTAAAACCTGTTAATAATGAATCTATATCTTTTGATATATTTTCATAGTCTATCAAATATTTGTTGTTTTCAGGTAATTCTACATTTAAAGTGTTTTTTCTTATTTCTACTTCATCTATTAATTTAGAATCTATTTTCAATGTATCCTTTTTTGTTGATGCTTTTACTAATAAAACTGGAGAATTGCAATATAGTTTTTTTGCCATATTATTAACTATAGTGTTTAATTCTTTTGATGCTAAATTATTATTTTCTAAATCAATTACAATTATTCCATCATAGTATTTATTTGTAATTGTATCTAACTTTTTTTCATCATTTGTAATTTGAAATAATGATATATTTTTTAAAGCTTCAAATGTATGTTTTTCAAAATATAACCCATCTACAAGATACCCTTCTGTTTGAAGAATTGGTATTAAATAGTCATTTATTTTTTCTTCTATGTTTATAATTAGAATTCTTTTCTTCGTTTCTAAATATTTAGATACATTCGCTCTTTTATCTGATGGTTTTAATGTGTTTTCTGGAATTAACCACTGCCTTCCATTTTTTATAGCTCCATCTATTCTTCCATCTTTACATAGTTTGATTATTCTTCTTACGGAAATTCCCCAATTTTCCGAGAATTGTTTAGCATTTAAATAGTTCATATATCAATCTCCTATTAATCATTAAACAATGATAAACCAAATAAACCAGCCTCTAAATGCATTATTGTTTCATCAGAATCGTTTTTTAATTCCTTTATCTCATATTGTGTATTTAATACATTTATTGCATTCGCTACATCAAATAATATCTTAAATGATTCTCTTTCAAAATCTGTAGCATTTACTTCATTACACCATTGTTTAAAAATTTTCTTAATCCTCTTCTCTGATTCTTCTTTATCATTAACAATTAAAGCTATATCATCACATATTACTATAAGCTCATTTATTCTTGCCATATAATTCGAAACCGAAAAATCTATTAACCAAATTTCTCCTTTATCATCTATTAACAAATTCGTACTCATCATGTCTCCATGTACAAATGATTTAGGAAGTTTATCATAGTCAAATCTTTTAAATTTTTCATATATAGGATTTACCAAATTATAATATTCATTACTCAAATACTTTTTCTTTTTCTCAAATTCTGCACAAAAACTTGTAATTGCCCATGTATCATAAATAAAATTAGGATGATAATCTATTTTACTTAAACTGCTTGCTATGCTTACAATTTTTTCAAGTTCTTTGTCAGTAGGTTTTCTTCCTAAATCGAAAAAATTTTTTCCATTTATATACTCCATTACAGTAACTCTATACCTTGAATTTAAATAATTAATAATTGAATATATTTTATTCTTCGAATTCAAATAAATCTTTGGTACTTTAACCCCATTTTTATAAGCTTGCCATGTTCTTTCTATACACTGTTCAACCTCTACATCTGATCTTGAATTTCTAAATACTTTCATTAAATATTTTCCTGTATCTGTAGTAATAATTGCATTAAAATCTTCATATCCAATTTCAATTACAAATGTATCATGCAGATTTCCTAATTTATATTCTTTACATACTAATTCAGACAAGATATTTATATCTTCGATTTTGTCTATTCTCTCATAAAACCTATTATTTACCATAAAAATCACTCCTCTTAAGAGTAATTATATCTTTTTTGTGTGATGTCGTCAATATTTTTATATAGTTTATAAATAAAATTCTGGAGAACAAACAAACCTTTCAATAGAATAAAGTATCACTTGGGAACATAGAATAATTCCGCTTTTACTCAATCACAATAAATTAAATTTAGATAGTTATATTTTATTATATTCTAGTTTGATTTCCTTGTTCATGATTTTTTATAATTTGTTTTATAGCTTTTGGTGTATATCTGCATTTATCAAAAAATCTTCTTTTCCCTAGTTTTGCTATTTCTTCTATTTGAAATGGATTATTTTCACCATAATATAAAATACCATAGTCTAGATACATTGGGTGTCCACTATCAAAACTTTCTAAGACATGATTTTTACCTTTACTATATGTGATAAAATATCTTGATCCTTCAAATTCTCTTTTTCCAACATACTGCTCTTTATATTTTATTTTATATAAGCTATCAAATTTAGCTTCACTTATGCTCTTTTGAAATTTTTCTTTAATTTCTAAAGCATCTTTTTTTGAAAGTTTAGTATTTGAATTCCAAGTATTTCCAAAAAGCTTAAACCAAGCATCTTCAAAATCATACATTTCGTTTTCTTCCATATCATAATTATCTAAATATTTACCTGTTATTCTTCTTACTGCTGGTAAAATTTCAATTCTATACCATATAATATCATTTTCTTTTTCTATATTTACTGCTTTTATGAATGCTATAGAGTCTTTATTATAAGCAACTTCAATATGATATACTGATATTTTATTTGTTTTAGTATTTCTTCTAACTATGAAATCACTACATCTATAGTTTTTTTGCTCTTTTTGCTCCTTTTTGGCATCAATATTTACACGTAATCCATTGCTAAACAAAGTTTTTTTTAAACTAAACATTTTTAATAACCTTTCTTTTTATCTAAATATTTCTTATATCTCACTGCTGAAAGTTTTTTTACTCCTCACATACCCCACAATAGAACAAATTAATATTATGCTTTCAAATACTACTCCAAAAATTGACTTTACAAAAATATTGTATGCAATCCAACAAATACCTACTGGTGTGCCAAGTGCTTTATATACTTTTTCATTTTTTTGCCAAATAGAATATGTGTAAATTGCTGTTGCAAGTATTGAAAGCATACTTAACATTCCTTCATATGTGAATATTGCAGAAATAATCATTGCTATATAAAAAACAATTATTACACCTAAATATGCATTTTTTGAAGTTTTTTCATCTTTTATCTTATCTGAAATAAACATCATAGCTGTTTCTCTTAATATTGCTAATACACACATTACAAATCCTGATTTTGCATTTAATAATAAATATGCTATTCCTTGAAAAGCATTTGAAAAGATACTTAATATCAGTATTTTCCTTCTTGACTTTACTTGATATGTAATACCAAGCAATGCATACATTAGTACTGTAAATACTTGTGACATTACATATATTTGATCTATTTCCATTCCAATCCTCCTTTTTTTGCTTTGTTCTTTTTTCGGTACCTTGTATTTTTATTATATACCGTTTTCGGTATAATGTCAATAGGTACTAAAAATTTCTTATAATTTCTTGAATATTAAAAAATCATTTGACATATACTAAAAAATGTAGTATACTATATTTAGCTTAATTAAGTAAAAAATGTCATTGAATAGGACCAAAGAATCAAATGTGTGGTAGCATTTGATTCTTTTCATTTATAAAAAAAGATAATGTAGCAATGTGGTAGTGCTACATTATCCAATTCAGCTAGCTAAGCCTCATCATGTTCTGTGCTATTTGGTGTCTGATTTGTTTTGGCTTGATTAAGTGCTACTTGATTTGAGTCGTTTTTCTCTTTTTGTAGTAATATTTCCACCAAATGCCATATTAAATCAGCATTTGTCATTAAATAGAACCTCCTTTCCGCAAAATTTCCTTTATTGGAAGGATGATTACATTATACTATTATTATTATAAAAAACAAGCGAACATTCAATATTTTTACTTATTTTCAAATTTTCTCAAATATTACTTGTCCTTTTCCTACTGAGATTTTAATATTTTTATTTGGTGTTAAATATTTATTTCCAATATTATTTGAACAAAGTTTTATTATATCTTCAATATTTACTTTTTCTATATTTTGTGCACTTCCTATGGTTTGAGCTATAGTGTAAATAATTAAGCGTTTTCTTATTGCTTCTTCTTGAATATTAAATTCTTTTAAATTTAATACTATAAATCCTTCTTGTTCTTTTATTTTAATTTTATTATAAATCTCAACTGTTTTCTTTTTCATGTATTCATCTTCTTCTGTAATAACATTTGAAAGTCTGTCTAATGTATTAATAAAATTTGGATTAAATTCATCTTTTATATATGGAATTACAATATTTCTTATTTTATTCCTCGTAACATCATTGATAAAATTTGTTTTATCTATTCTAGGATTCAAGCTATTTTCTTCACAATATTTTTCAATATCTGTTCTTTCAGTTTCTATTAGTGGTCTTATAAATTTATTGTCTCTTATTGGTTCTATACCTCTTAATCCTGATATTCCAGAACCCCTAAATACATTCATAATAATTGTTTCTATTTTGTCATTTTTATTATGTGCAATTGCAATTTTGGTTGCATTTTCTTTTTGAAAAATTTCTTCAAAAAAATCGTATCTTACTTTTCTTCCCGCTTCTTCTGTTCCCTGCTTATTATTTTCAGCTATTTTTTTTACATCAACTCTTTTTGTAAAAAAAGGTATATCATATTTTCTACAATAATTCTCCACATATTGTTCATCAGCTGTGGCTTCAACTCTTATCATATGGTTTATATGGCAAACTATGATATCAAAATTTATTTTATTTTCCTCTTTTATTCTGCGCAAGATATCAAGCATGCAAATAGAATCTGGCCCACCAGATACTGCACATACTATTTTATCATTTTGCTCAATTAAATTATATTTCTTTATTGTTTCTAAAACATGTTTTTTAAACATTTTTATCTTCCTAACTTGTTTTTATTATATAATATTTTTCAACTTCATTCCTCAAAACCTCTAGCAAGATTCACAAACTTAGTATAATTACCCATCCAAAGAAGCTTAATAGTTCCAGTAGAACCTGCTCTATGTTTTGCCATTATTACCTCAGAAATATCTTTTTCTTCACTATCTGGATTATAATAATCATCTCTGTATAAAAACATAACAATATCTGCATCTTGCTCTATTGAACCAGATTCACGTAAATCTGAAAGCATTGGTCTATGGTCTGGTCTTGATTCTACTGCTCTTGATAATTGTGAAAGTGCAATTACTGGAACATTTAGCTCTTTTGCAAGAATCTTTAAAGACCTACTTATTTCTGCTATTTCCTGTTCACGACTTCCATTTTTTCTACTTCCGCTTCCTTGTATTAATTGAATATAATCTATAACAACAAGTCCAATATCTTTTTCCATTTTTAATTTTCTACATTTTGTCCTAATTTCGGTAATCGAAATTCCTGGAGTATCATCAATATAAATTCCTGCATCTGACATAGGTCCTACAACACTTGCCAGTTTGCTCCAATCATCTTCATCAAGCTTTCCTGTCATAACTTTGTTACTATCAACCATTGCTTCCATACAAAGCATTCTGTTTACTAATTGATCTTTTGACATTTCTAAGTTAAATATTGCAACAGGTACTTTTTCCCTAATTGCAGCATGTGCTGCAATATTTAATGCAAATGCTGTTTTTCCCATTGCAGGACGTGCTGCAATCAAAATCAAATCTGAACCATGAAGACCTGCTGTTTTATCATCTAAATCTGCAAATCCTGTAGGAACTCCTGTAATTCTAGATTTTTGATTATATAATTCTTCTAATTTTGTAAAACTCTCAATTAAAACATCTTTAATAGGTGTGTAGCTTTTCTGGCTCTTTTTTTGTATAATATCGAAAATCTTTTTTTCTGCTCCAGCCATAATATCATCTACATCTTCTGTTTGGTCATATCCAAGGTCGATGATTTCATTTGCTGTTTTAATTAAATTCCTTAAAGTTGATTTTTCTTCAACAATTTCAATATATTTTTGAACATTAGAAGTTGTAGGTACTTTATCTGGTAAAACAGCTAAATATTCAAAGCCACCTATTTTTTCGAAACTACCCATAGCTGTTAGCTCATCTTTAACAGTTACCAAGTCTATTGGTTCTGACCTATTATATAAATTACTAATTGCTTCAAATATTAATTTGTTATCATCTCTATAAAAGCTTTCTGGTTTAAGTTTTTCTATAGCATCCATAACAGCATCTTTATCTGTTAAACAGCTCCCTAAAACAGCTTGCTCAGCTTCTATATCATGTGGTGGTACTTTTCCTATTTCCATGCTACTCCTACCCTTTCTAGATAATTATAACGCAAATTTGCTGGCGATTAAAATCGCCTATACATTTTTTATAATATTTATTGTATTTTTCAGGAGATTAAATTGCCCCTACATTTGATATATTATTCGCCTAATACTTCTACGTTTAAAACTGCTATAACTCCCTCATACAATTTTACATTTACTTTTGTAATTCCTAGAGTTTTTATTGTTTCTTTAAGTTCTATTTTCTTTTTATCAACTTTAAAATTATATTCTTTCTCAAGTTTTTCAGCTATTTCTTTTGAAGAAACTCCTCCAAAAACTTTTCCATTTTCTCCTGTTTTAACCTTAAAATGAAGTCTAACTTTTTCCATCTTTTCAGCTAGTCCTTTTGCTTCTTCTTTTTCTTGATTTTTCTTAAAATTTTCAGAATCTTTTTTTGTTTTTAATTTAGCTAAATTTGATGTATTAGCTTCTACTGCAAGATTTTTTGGAAACAAAAAATTTCTTGCATATCCATCAGATACATTAACTATTTCTTCTTTCTTTCCTATTGATTTAACATTTTCTTTTAAAATAACTTCCATATTGCTTAATCTCCTTTCAGGTAACAATAAGACCAGTTCTTTTTGTCACCACTTAATGTAAGCATTTTACTACATTTTTTGCAAAATAGCAATACCAAAAAAGTAAGTCTGTCCCATTTTTAAAACGGGACTGTCCCCAAATTAAAACGGGACTGTCCCAAATTTGAAAGTCTGTCCCAAATTTAAAATAGTTGTCTATTGACAACTATTTTCTTCAAAATATTCACTTATTCTTTGTTTTAGTTCTTGCTTTACTTGTTCTATTGTCATTCCTTCAATTTGGGCTCCGGCTAGTGTTATATGTCCTCCGCCTCCCATTTTTTCTAGAATTAATTGAACATTTATGTCTCCAATTGAACGACCACTTATTGTAACTTTTTCTCCATCATTTCCTAAAACAAATGATGCTGTAATATTTCCTATTGTTAATAATTCATCAGCAGATTTTGCACATATAATATTTGCCTCTTTGTCTTCACTTTCATAAACTGCAATTCCTATTGTATCATTTATAATTTCTGTAGTTTTAATAATCTCTGTAATTTTTGTATATGTTTCTAAATCACTTTGGAACCATTTTTTTACTCTTATTATATCTACACCACATTTACGTAGATATGCTGCTGCCTCAAATGTACGTACTCCTGTTTTAAATGTAAAGTTTTTTGTATCCATCATAATTCCTGCATAAAGAACTTCTGCTTCTATTTTTGAAAGTTCTACTTGAGTATTAGTATATTGTAAAAGTTCTGTTACAAGTTCTGCAGCTGATGATGCATATACTTCATGGAAAGTAAGTATGCTTTTTTGAATAAAGTCAGGGCTTCTTCTATGATGATCTATTATTGCAATTTGATTTGTTTTTTCTAACAATAATGGATCTTCTACATAACTTGATTTATGTGTATCTACAATTATTAAAAGTGTTTTTTCAGTAATCTTTGCTTCTGCTATTTCTTTATTTATAATTACCCCTTCAAATTCATTTTCTTCATCTAAACTTGCTTTTACTGGTCCTAATGCCATAGTATCTGTATTGGCTACAATATAAGCTTCTTTTCCAAGATTTGTTGCTAACCTATACATTCCAATTGCGGAGCCCAATGCATCAATATCAGGATTTGTATGCCCCATAATAAGTACTTGATCATTTTCTTTAATAAGTTCTTCTAATGCATGTGCAACTATTCTAGCTTTAACTTTAGTTCTTTTTTCAACTTCTTCTACTCTACCACCAAAGAAAAGATATTTTCCATTTTCTCTGATTGCAGCTTGGTCTCCACCACGACCAAGTACTACATCCATTGTATTTAGTGCTGATTGATATTTTTCTTTTCCGGTTTCACCTTCATTTGAAATCGCTATACTAAGTGTTAACTGAACTTTTGCACTTACATTTATATCTTTTATTGTATCTAAAATATTAAATTTGCTTTCTCTGATTTTTTCTAAATATCTTTGTTCAAATAAATATACAAATCTATCTCTATCAGATTTTACAAGTATTCCTTCATATTCATTTGCCCATTCATATATTGATTTTTCAAATTCTGCAATTATTTGTGGTCTTTCATCTATTTCCACTTGTTGAATTGTTTCTTCATAATTATCTATCATAATTATTCCAACACAGGCTTTTGAATCTTTATATTCTCTTTGAAGTTTGATATTTTCTGTTTCATCTAAGAAGTATAAAATCATCATATATTTTTCTTGTTTTTTTCTTTCTTTATTTCCTGATTTTACAAATTCTCCAAGAATTTTGTATTCTTTATTATCAATTTTTAAGTTTCTTACAATGGATTTATCTTTTTTATCTTGTCTTTCTTGTATTTCAAGATTAATATTTTCTAATAATTCTGTTAAATAGTTGTTTATATCTATATTTGCAAATTCTGAAACGAATTTAGTACTTCTCCATACAATATTTCCATCTGTTTCAACAATAATTAGCGGTATTGGTGAATATATCAAACTATTTTTAGCAGCTTGATTAACATTTAAAGTAAGATCTTGTAAATGCTGAGATATTTCACTTTTTCGTTTGTTATTTGCAAAATATGTATATCCTAATATTAATACAAAAATTAAAATTGCTGGAATTATAAATTTAGGATTATATATACAAATTACAACTAATAAAACAAAAATTATTACTAGATAAATTTTAGTTCTTGATACTAAACTATCAAATATTTTTCTATTACTACTTTGCAATATGGTTTCTCCTTTTATTTTTTTACCTTTCTATTTTACTGCTAAAATGCAATTTTGTCAAATTTAATTATTTTTTAAAAAACTGTTTATTTTTGTAATATTTTGTGATAAAATACAAAATAATTATATTAATAGGAGGAATTATTATGGAAGCAATTAGATGTTCTCGTTGTGGAGCTTTTTATACAAATGGTGGCTATGTATGCCCAAAATGTTCAGATAAAGATAATTTTGAATTAGCTACATTTAAAAGTTTTGTTGAAGAAAATGGAGTTAATGTGAATTCATTAAATCAAGTTTCTATTTCAACAGGTATTTCTGAAAAAAATCTTAATAGATTCTTAGGATATGAAGGATTAGAAGGATATAAGAAGTTATTTAAATAGAAGGGATTGAAATTAAAATGCAAAACGTATTAGATATCTTACAAGAGAGAAATTATATTGAACAAATGACACATCCTGAAGAAATGAAGAAAATGTTTTCTGAAGAAAAGTGTGTTCCTTTTTATATTGGATTTGACCCCACTGCAGATAGTTTGCATGTTGGTCACTTTGTTTCTTTAATGGTGGCAAGTTATATGCAAAAATGTGGTCACAAACCTATTCTTCTTATGGGTGGAGGAACTGCCTTTATAGGAGACCCATCTGGTAAAACAGATATGAGAAAAATGATGACTCCAGAAATTATTCAGCATAATGTTGATTCTATCAAAAAACAAATTGAAAAGTTTGTTAGTTTTGATGGTGAAAATGGTGCAATTATTGTAAATAATGCAGATTGGCTACTTGACTTAAAATATATTGAATTTATGAGAGAAATTGGTTCAAAATTTACAATTAATAAGATGCTAGCAGCAGAATGCTATAAAGCAAGAATGGACGAAGGGTTAACATTTTTCGAAATGGGCTATATGCTTATGCAATCTTATGACTTTTTATATTTATATAATAAATATGGTTGTAAACTTGAAATGGGCGGAAATGATCAATGGTCTAACATTATAGGTGGAGTTGAACTTATTAGAAAAATTGGAAAAGATGATTCATATGGTTTAACCTTTAAACTTCTTACAACTAAAGAAGGTAAAAAAATGGGTAAAACAGAAAAAGGTGCTTTATGGCTTAACCCTGAAAAAACATCTCCTTATGAATTTTACCAATATTGGAGAAATATTGAGGATGAAAGTGTTTACACAGTAGGTGCTATGCTTACATTTTTACCTATGGAAGAAGTTAAAAGATTAGCCTCTCTTAAAGATGAGCAAATAAATGAAGCAAAAAAAATACTTGCATTTGAAATAACAAAACTTGTTCATGGTGAAACTGAGGCAAAAAAAGCTGAAGAAGCAGCTACTGCTCTATTTGAAGGAAAAGGTTCAGTTGAAAATATGCCAAAAGTAAAACTTTCTAATCCATATTGCTCAATCACTCAGGCAATTGTTGAATGTAATATTTGTGGTTCTAAATCACAAGCTAAAACTTTAATTTCACAAGGTGCAATTACTTTAAATGATAAAAAAATATCAGATATAGGTTATATGCTTTCTGAAAAAGATTATGAAGTAGAACACACCATTTTGAAAAAAGGTAAAAAGATATTTTATTGTTTGGAGAAATGAAAAAAGGGGACGGAGTTAATTTTTCACTAGTGTGAAAAATTAACTCCGTCCCCTTTTTTCCTTTTGAAAGATTATTCTATAACAGTATTTTCAATAGTTGTATTATTACTTATTTCATTTGTTGTATTTTCTTTTTCTTTCTTATCCTTTTCCAACTGTTTTTCTAATGAATTGATTAGCTCTTGTAATTTTTGTATATCCCCTCCCATTAGTTCCCAATTGTTACTTTTTAAAGATTCTGAAAGATTTCCATTAGCTTTTATTATAGAATCTAATATTCCATCTAAATCTTCTGTTGTATGCACATCAATACTTACTGCAGATTGAGAAATTAGCTGTTCTATAGCTTCTTGTAAATTATTCCCTATTGTTAATTTATTTCCTGATGCTACAATTACTTTTTTTAGTACTGGAAGATTACTTTCATTTATTAATGTTTGATATATTGGTTCTATATAAAGCACTGTATTTCCAACAGGAACTACTATCATTTCTTTACTCACCTTAGCTCCTGTTACATTAAGACCATCTATTTGTTTTTGTATTTCTTCATCTAAAGCAATTTGAGCATCAAGTTGAGATGGTCCTAAAATACTTGTATCAGCTTTAAAAGTTCTTAAAAGTAATTTGTTTTTTCCCTGTTCTATTGTCCCTATCAAATATGAATTAAGACTTTGTTTTCCTTTTTGTGAATAAAACTGAATAAGCCCCATCTTTTCTTCATTATCAATATTTACCAAAGTATAATATGCTTCCATAGCATTTTTTGTCTTATTATTAGATTGACTATTTTTATATGTTGATTTTTCCCATGTATCGTCACTTCTATAAAGCACATCAGCTTTTGTATTATGATATTCTTCTAAAACTCCACTTTGTACTTTATACAAAAGTTCTGGATAAATAAATTGTTCTTTAATCTCTTCCGGTATTTGCGCGTTTAAATCTTGGAATAATTCTGGATATACTTTTCTGTATGCCATAGCAATTGCATCTGTTCTATCTGTTATATAAAATTTCATTTCACCAGTATATGCATTTGTAATTACTTTTATTGAATTTCTTATATAATTTATTCCCTTTTTTTGGTTATCATATTGGATTTCTGTATATGTTGAATAAGGGTAACTGCTTGAAATTGTATATGCATCTATAACCCAATATATGTTTCCTTCTTTATCAACAACTGTATAAGGTTCACTGTCATATACTACATCTGGAAGTGCCATTTTCGCTCTTTTTATTACATTTCTATTTATTAAAGCCTTGCTGTTTTTTGAATTTGAACCTGAAAATGCTATATTTATATTTTTTTGCTTTAATCCCAAGATTAATCTATCAATAAAACCTAATGAAAGACCAGAATTGCCTTCATAAGTTGTTTCATATTCTTGCTTTCCGTCTGAATAATCAAATTCTTTTTTATTTTTTGCATTTGTAATAACCATTCCATTTGTTTCAAGTCCATAATAAATCTGTGGTTTATTTATAGTTATTTTTGCATCTTCTCCAGATATGTCATTTTGAATATACTGAACTTTACCATCTTCTGTATAATTTGTTGCATCTGTAAACACTAATCCATATCCATGAGTATATTCATAGGTCTTGCTATCATAAGTCCTTTTATTATTAACTATTTCTCTTGGAGTAACATATACAGGCTTTTTTTCTCCATCTATATTATAGCTTGAAAGTTTTGCTGTTTTATATGTGTAATAACCTGTTCCTGTTTGATTTTCATTTAAATATCTCAAAACTATATTTTTATCAACTATAACTGTACTATCTAAAATACTTTTATTATCTTGAACTTCATCAGCTGTAATTGTTCCAGAATAGTCTATAGTTTCAATATTGCAATCTATTGCATATGCCTTTTTTGTTGAATATATATTTGCTTCTATATATTTCTTTTCTCTATCAAATCTATTTGGCCTTACAAATGCAAAATCAAAAACAATCATCACAACAAACATTGCAACTAAATAAACTGGAACAATTGCCAAATCTTTTAATATCTTAGTTTGTTTTCCTTTTTTAAAGCTATTTAATGCTTTAAATACAGCTATTAAAAGTATTATGGCTAGAATAATATTTCCCCAATATTTTATTGTTCTATCAACAATTCCTGCTCCTGCAAGTTTAATATTATTATCAGTTGTTAAAAAATTATCAAATACAATATCTAGTGAACATATTACAATAAACGAAGCAATGCAAATAACTATTAGTTTAATGTTTCTATATATTGTTTTCATCATTGGGCTATTTTTTAATGTTTCTTTATCTATTCCGTCAAAATATTTATTAAATACCACTACATAATATCCAAATGAATAAATAATTATAGCAACTAATAGTGTTATTAAATATATTATTCCCATTTTAATTAGTGGTTCTAAAAACATAAAAAATGAAATATCTAAACCAAAAACAGGGTCTGTTTCTCCAACTGCAGTATTACTCATAAGTAAAATAATATTTGGTGTAAATATTTTTGTTACTATTAGGCTTTCTATACTAGCAACAACTAACGCAATTGATTTATTGGGTAGTCTTGGAACTTCTTTTTTTTCTTGTTCAAAAAATGTTCTTAAACCTT
>Ga0247608_10001957_pt1 | contig 27103 bp, 25 predicted proteins | sample 176DNAGHGlowgp2_FD_193490 | JGI IMG/M metagenome (GOLD analysis project Ga0247608, IMG submission 193490) | Sheep rumen microbial communities from Palmerston North, Manawatu-Wanganui, New Zealand - 1766 DNA GHGlow gp2 | ecosystem: Host-associated > Mammals > Digestive system > Stomach > Rumen ... | reverse complement strand
TCCTTATATCGAAGATTCAAAGAGGCCCTTGGAATTAGGAAAACCTGATTTCAAGGAGGTACTGCATGAAACCCAAACACGTAAAGAGGCTGCTTTCGTCAGCCGTAGCCGAAGTTGCCGGTACACCCGAAGACTATTGCGTTAACCCGAATCGCGACTTTACCAGAACACGGAAGATCTCTCTGCAAAAGCTTATTTCCGGAATAATCAACATGGAATGCAAGAGTTTGCCCAACGAACTGATCGATATGTTTAAAGGAACTTCGGATATACCGTCAGTTTCAGCATTTGTACAGCAACGGGACAAACTGAAGCCAGAAGCCTTTGAAGCAGTGTTCAACAAGTTCACTGCCAGACTTACAGTTAATTCTGGCGATATGCCGGTGCTTGCGGTAGACGGTTCTGATGTCCGCCTGCCAACCAATCCTGACGATAAGTTGACATATCTTCCGGGTTCAAGAACACAAGATCCCTATAACAGTCTACATATCAATGCGTTATACGACCTAAATAAGCATCTCTACAGAGCTGCGGTTATCCAAAATGGTGCTCAGATAAATGAGTGTTCAGCGCTTCAACAGTTAGTAGACAGTTCAGATATACCATTGGCGTTAGTTATCGCAGACAGAGGCTATGAGTCCTACAACAATCTTGCTCACATTCAGGAGAAAGGCTGGTTCTTCCTTATCCGTATAAAAGACGGTAATTATGGAATTAAGAATGGTTTTGATCTTCCCGCTGAAGACTGCTTTGATATGAGTATCGTATTAAATCTGACAAGGAAACAGACGAATAAAGCAAAAGAACTTTTTAAAGCCCGCAATCACTTCAGATATATTGCAAACTCCAGCCCCTTTGACTATCTCCCGCAATATTCCCACAAGGCTGATCCGCTTGTTTTCTACACACTTAAATTCAGAATAGTCAGATTTAAGATATCTGTAGACACTTACGAAACAGTTGTTACAAATCTTCCCGAAGATAAGTATCCTCCGGAAAAATTAAAGGAACTGTATGCTTCCAGATGGGGAATAGAAACATCTTTTAGGGATCTTAAATACACAATAGGTCTTCTTAAATACCATTCAAAAAAGACGGCGTGTATCCGGCAAGAGATCTTCGCGCGTCTTACGTTATATAACTTTGTGGAAGTGATTACCTCGCACGTAGCCATTTCCAAAAAACAAAGAAAATATACCTACAAATGCAACTTTTCTGCTGCAACGCACGTATGCAGATTGTTCTTGCGCGGGCAAACATCGCCGCCTTATGTAGAATCCGCAATTGCTCTTAACCTCGTTCCCATTAGACCATATCGCAAGCGAGGGCGATTCAAAACCGAATCAGTATTGCAAAGATTCTTCTATCGCGTAGCATAACATATCTCACAATCGAATTAAACCTATCTGGCGGATTCCGGTTCGTCTGTTTAAGCTGCCTGAAAAACGAAAAGAGACTGAAGATTTCACTTCTCCAGTCTCTTTTTAATTTGTTTTTGTGATCTCTTTGAGTCAACGTCGTCTTAACTTAATGACATTGCCACATTTCGAAGTGAACCCCTTTTTGTAGGATCAATATAAAGCTGTGTGTCATGAATGCCACGGGATCCGGGGCAAACACTTATGTCATTCTTCTTCCGGAAGTTCTCCGTCGATATTCTCGTTCAGCCATTTGATCGCCAGGATCTTGCCTTCGTCCGGCTTGGAGGGATCCTTGGCATTGCCGCCAGAGAATACTTCCCCGTCCTTAGTCCTGATCTCCCCGGAGAACGGATTCATGTCGCCTCCGACGATCGCGTTCCTGAAGAAAGTAAGCATCTTCTTCGTCTGGTAGGAGATGCCAGGAACCCTGATATCGACGACGCCCGTGGACAGACCGAACCAGTAATTCGCTGCCGTACGCCTGTCGATCATCTCGCTGACATTCCATGTGCCGGAGATGACGGACTGGACGATCTTCACGTAGTACTTACCCCAGTTGAAGTAAGGAGCTCCGATATAGATGTCCTTGATCTCACCGATCTTATAGACACCCGGACGGGCCATTCCTTCCCTGTCTCCCGTTATGGAATAATCGAAGTCGGCATACATCCTGATCCCTTCTGCGATGAACTCATCGCGGTATTCAGATGCCGTATTGCTGTCAACATACTTCAGGGATATCCTGCAGTCCGGATCGATCAGCGATACACCGATCGCGAAAGCATTGAGGTTGATAACGCTCATGATGCCTTCCTTCCTTGCAATGTATCCGATGCGCCTTACATCGCTGCTGTTGCTCTCCTTGAGCAGAGTATCGGCAGCTAAGATACCCATCAGGAATGATGCTTCATAGAGTTTGCCGTGATAACACCTGAGTGAAGAATATGTATTGCCGACAGAGCAGTTCAGGAACTTCACGTCAGGATTATGTACTGCCGCCTTGAGGATATCAGGGAGCATGTTGGGCGATACAGCAAATACGATCTCACACTTATCTGCGACCGCTTTATCGATAGCCTTATCAACACCGCCCTCATTCTGAGAATAGTAGCTGCATGTAAGCACATTGTCATCAGTCATCTCATCAATATAGAGCCTGCCGGCCTCGTGGCTGTCGATCCATCTGGAATTATCAACGTCAGCATCATAGATGAATCCGACCTTAAGCGGAGCCTGCGGAGTGTATTTCTTCGTTCTATTGAACATTCCCATAATGCCGGACGGCTTATCGGCTTCTTCCGGAGCATCGGTAAGGAATGCAACATCTTCCATCTTCGCACTCGACAGAAGTTCATCCTGGGCGAGTTTGATGTTCTTTGTTATCTGATCGTTGGAATCATAAGACAATGTCTTCATCGGAAAGATGGAGATATAGAGAAGGAACGCATCGCTGACAAGGAACTCGTCCGCATCTTTTACCACCGTCTTGAAACTCTTGCTGAACCTGAAATATGCGGACTTGAGGTCAAGGCACAGATCCTCAGGCCACTTGTGTTCAAGATCCTGACCTAACAATTCCGCAAGCTTCGGATATTCACCGGGCTCACTGAATACGATCAGAAAATTCTTTGTACACTTATAGAAATCAAGGTATTCGTAATAAGCAATAACTTCCTTGCTGTCACTCTTCTCCGGGATGATCCTGGTAACATCTGCCAGGATATACTCGGTCTTGCCGTATTTGGACACGGAGACACGCTTGTTGCCTTCCTGTACATAATACTGATTCATGTATTCATATACTTTGATGGCATCCCTGATCCCTTCCTTGGCATATGAATCATAAAGTGCCGACCACTTGGCGGCAAATTCTGTATTCTCTTCGAACAGGGGCATGAAGTTATTCGCGAAAGCACTGTTCCTTCCTGCCTCCTTGTTGCCCTTGATGCGGCTCATCGGGAGCTCCATCAGGCCGAGATGTCTCTGAGCGAGTCCGCTCTTCACTTCTTCCAATGAATCCAATACCGGCAGATAAGGCGACTGTCCGTTCCTCACGGCTTCTCTGACAGCCTTCTCCCCCAGTTTCTTGGCGGCTTTATAGTCTTCTTTCATATGGGCTCCTTATTACAGGACGTTATACAATGTTGAAGATATCCGAGAATCCTGTTACGTCGAAGATTTCCTTAACCTCATCAGATGTATTGCAGATAGTAAGACTTCCCTGCTTGTTCATGATCTTCTGTGCAGCAAGGAAAACTCGAAGTCCCGCGCTGGAGATGTATTCGAGCTTCGCAAAATCGAAGACAAGTTCAGTGATGCCTTCAAGATTAGCATTAACTTCTTCCTCAAGCTTAGGAGCAGTTACTGTATCAAGCCTTCCCTCGAGCGCTACGGAAAGCTTAGAATCATTCATCTCTTTTGTAATGTTAAGCATGTCTTACTTCCTCCTGATCTGTGATCGCGATGATTAATTTTACCATAAAAACAATCCTTCTTGTTGACAAAAAGACGGTTTCTGTTATCATATGAACAGATATTCATATGAACGATTGCTCATATATAGGAGGCTGTTATGTTTTGGGATAAGATCGCATGGGTCTATGATGCTTTCGAGAAGGTATATAACAATAAGGTCATCAAGGGTACGGCAGACATATGTGCAGACCTTGTGGACGGCAGCGATAACGTGCTGGAATGCGCCTGCGGGACCGGGCTCATCACCACGGCGGCAGCACCCAAGGCGAAGACTTACCTGGCTACGGACTTCTCCCCCAAGATGCTCAGGCGCGCACAGCGTAAACTAAGGGAATGTAACAATGTTACCTTTGCCTTTGCGGACATCACGAAGCTTGCGCAGGAGGATGGGACTTACGATAAGGTCATCGCGGGCAATGTCATCCACCTGCTCGAAGATCCTGATAAGGCGCTTGGCGAACTTTTACGCGTTGCGAAGCCGGGCGGGAAGGTCATAATCCCCACCTACATTAACCTGTACGATAACCGGGCAGGATTCCTGGCCGGAGTATTTAACAGGATGGGCGCGAACTTTAAGCGTCAGTTCGATCTGGATTCATACAAGGAGTTCTTTGCAGAACGCGGATTTGAAGATGTGGAATACAGGGTCGCAGAAGGAAGAATGCCCTGCGCCGTTGCAGTGATCACAAATAAGTGACAGGGCAATGGCATTGCAGGGCATTTCTTAAGATCTTTGGACCTTATGAGAGATATCAGCTCTCTCTAATAACATTCCTTCTGATCTTGCCGCTGATGGTCTTGGGGAGCTCATCAACGAACTCTACGACTCTAGGGTACTTGTAAGGAGCGGTATTCTTCTTAACGTAATCCTGAACTTCCTTCTTCAGTTCGTCAGAAGGTGTTGCCTTACCGGGAACGAGGGCGATCGTAGCCTTGACTACCTGACCTCTGACGCCTTCAGGGTCGGGTGTTGCCGTAACCGCACACTCGAGAACATAAGGAAGCTCCATGATGACGCTCTCGATCTCGAAAGGTCCGATACGGTAACCGGAACTCTTGATGACATCATCGACACGTCCGACATACCAGATGTATCCTTCCTCATCCATCCATGCCGTATCGCCTGTATGGTAGAAGTTGTCATGCCATGCCTCCGCTGTCTTCTCCTGATCACGGTAGTAACCGAGATAGAGACCGCAGGGGATCTTGTGGTCAGTCCTGACACAGATCTCACCGGTGACACCGGGCTTGCATTCCTTGCCGTCCTCATCGAGGATGTGGATATCGTAATAAGGATTGGGCTTACCCATGGAACCGAGCCTGATCGCAGATCCGACGAGGTTACCGATGGCAAGTGTTGTCTCTGTCTGGCCGAAGCCTTCCATGAGACGGATACCCGTTGCCTTCATGAACTGGTTGAATACCTCAGGGTTCAAAGCCTCACCTGCAACTGTCGCATACTTAAGCGAAGACAGATCGTACTTGGACAGGTCTTCCTTAACAAGGAATCTGTACATGGTCGGCGGAGCGCAGAATGTGGTGATATTGTACTTGGCAAACATAGGAAGGATCTGTTCCGCGTGGAACCTGTCGAAATCGAATGTGAACGTCGGTGCCTCACACATCCACTGTCCGTACAGTTTGCCCCAGAGAGCCTTACCCCAACCGGTATCGGAGATCGTGAAATGAAGTCCGTTGGGATCGACATTATGCCAGAATTTCGCGGTGACATAGTGACCTAATGCATATTTATAAGAGTGGCACGCAATCTTGGGATAGCCTGTAGTACCTGATGTGAAGAACATGACCATGGGGTCGTTGCCGCAGGGTGTGTCTTCTGTTCTCTCATATACATCGCTGAATGACTCAAATTCAGCATTGAAATCATGCCATCCGTTACGGCAGTCATTAACCATGATCTTCGTAATATCCATGTTGCAGCCTTCGATGGCCTTTGCAGCTTCCTCGGCAACATCTCCGTCGCCGGTGCATACGATAGCCTTGACTCCTGCCGCCTCAAAACGGTAACCGAAGTCGTGCTCCTTGAGAAGGTTTGTAGCCGGTATCGCAATAGCACCGATCTTGTGGAGCGCTAACATTGAGAACCAGAACTGATAATGGCGCTTGAGGACAAGCATTACTCTGTCACCCTTCTTGATCCCGAGACTCTCGAAATAGTTCGCTGTCTTATTTGAATACTTCTTCATCTCTTCGAAAGTGTATCTGTGGTCTGTCACGCCGTCCTTTGCTACCCATACCATAGCTACCCTGTCAGGCTCCTTGGCAGCAATTCCGTCAACGATGTCGAACGCAAAATTAAAGCTGTCACACTCTCTTGTAAACTCAACGTTCTTGAGCAATCCGTTCTCATCGAATTCATCAACGACATACTTCTTATAAACAGGATTACGGAGGTTGGCAAGATCCGTGTTGGTCTTGGCATTTGTAACGTATTCCGTCTTAAAAGGTACTTCCTTGCCCGTACCATATTCAGGATTTAATATGATGGCAAAGAACTCACAGTCTTCGCCGCCTAACGCATACTCGTTATGGGGGATGCTGCTGTTGAAGATGATCGTATCACCGGGGTATAAGATCTCGGAATGATCGCCGACCTGGACTTTCAGTGTTCCTCTTACCACAATGTTCATCTCCTGCCCTTCGTGACTTACAAGCTCATACGGAGGGTTAAGAGCTTCCTCGGAATAAGGGATGATGACTCTGAATGGTTCGCAAAGCTTATTCTTGAAGTTATTACCGAGTCTCAGATACTCAAAGCCTGCTCTTCTGGCGATCGGCACACCTTCACCCTTACGTGTGACTTCGAACTCGGTAAGTGAAGCGGACGAACCTTCCAGAAGGTCATTGATCCCGACGCCTGCAAGATTTGCCACCTTGTAAACGAAAGTAAAGCTGAAATCATCGATACCTTCCTCATACCTGACATACTGTGCCTCAGATACCTGAACCTTCTCTGACATCTCAGCTGTCGTGAGACCTAAGTCAAGTCTGATACCCTTGATCCTGTCTGCGATCTCATTTATCTTCTGCTCGAGACCCATTGTCTGTGTTGATTTGTTAGCCATTTCTTTTTCCTCCTTAGCATTCTTTCAACCTTTAAGTGTAAGAGAGGAGTTTTCCAGGAAATAAAAAACGCCTCAATTCCCCATCGGGACATTGAGACGGATGATCCGCGGTACCACTCAACTTGCGAAGTTAACACTTCACCACTTATAGGTTCTAACAAACCTCTTGCCTTAACGCGGCGGCCTTCGGGCACAGTCTACTCAAGATCGCTCTTATTCGGTGTGCCAGCTCGGAAGCGATAGTCACATGGTGGCGTGTAATATCAACTCTCAGCAAACGTTGACTCTCTGTGATTACCCTGCCGCCGGACCTTCTTCGTCACAGCTTTTGGTGTATGTGAGTAAAATATACTTGTAAAACCCGTTTGTCAACAATAATTTTCAGAATTTGCCAAATACCGCAATTATCAGCCGTTAAACGTAATATTCTTCCTGTTTACATGATCCTTTATCGCGGCTGCGATGAGCCTGTGCCCCTCGACATTCGGGTGGATCCCGTCGGCACACAGGTATCTGGAATAATTCTTCTTCTCAAGAAAGACTGAAGATATGTCTATTATGGGTACTCCCGTCTCTATGGCGATCTTGAAGATCTCTATGTTGTACCGCTCATGCCAGTTGGTAATATACTGCTGGTCATTGCGCATCCACTTCATGATATTGTCCCCTGACAATCCCCGCGAAATATGCTTGAAGTATCTTGCGGAGTCTATCGGCGGAAGTGACAGGAGGACGGGCGTCTTGCCGCACGATCTTATCCCGTCTATTATCCCCGTGTAAGTCTTCCTGAAGTCCGCGATCGTGCACATCGGCAGATGCTTCCTGTCAGGATCTTCAGATATCTCTTTCCAGTTGAAATCACAGTCATTGCCTCCGAATTCGAGGATGACATACTCTCCGTCAGTCTCCCTGATAAGATCGAGATTATTCTCAAAGATGCTCTCACCCTTGGCGATCGTGCTTCCGAACCTTGCTTTGTTCTCCACCTTGATCCCGAAATATTCCTCACAGATCTTCTGGAAGGAATCATGAGATACACGGTAGTGCTCATCTTCGTAGATAACACCCTTGAGGACCGAATCACCAAAAGCAGCTATCTTCTCCATACGGCTCACTCAACAAAGAACGTTCTGCCTTCCCTGCGCGGAGGACAGGAAGGCGTCTTTCCGTCTGCATATCCCACTGCGCAGTGGCCTATGCCCTCATACTCGCCTTCGATCCCGAGGCCTTTAAGGAATTCCTGCCATTCGGGCATCTCAAACTCCTCCTTGGCACGGTGGATCCATATGCTTCCAAGTCCAAGGGAATACGCGGCGTTCATCATGTTGCCCATCGTAAGGGAACCGTCATAGATATAAGTAAAATTGTCCTTGGGAGCCAATACTATCATTATTGCGGGAGCCCCGTAGAAAGGATCGAATCCTTCCGGCCATCCTCCGATCCTGCGGTTGATGTCAGACAGGCTGTCCCTGACCTTCTTATTGGTAACACAGATTATGACCGGCGACTGCTTCCCCATTCCGCTGGGCGCATAAAGACCCGCATCAACGATCTGTTCGAGATCTTCCTCTGCGGGCATGTCAGGCTTGAACTTCCTGATGCTCCTCCTCTGCTGCATGGCACTGATCACTTCGTTCATGACTATATCTCCGATCGGCAGATTAACGACACTCTTGCCGTCCTTAAGATTATAACATCTTATGCATCCTCACGGAGTAGGCACCGGCCCTCTGCCATTCTTCTGTCGCGCGCATCACAGTTATCTTTTCCATATAATGATTTTCTAACATATTGCACAAAATTTAACAATGTTAATAAGAATTCTTAACGATAATCGACAACCGATACTTGAAATAAACATACAAAAAAGTATAATAAGATAATAAATAGAATTCACAAAAAATTAACAACAGGGGTGACAAACATGTCTGGATTCATGGATGTATTTAAGGGCAAGTCAGATGGACGTCTGGGTACACCTGCAGTAGGTCTGTCAATGGCCGGATCGCAGTCCGCAGGAACTGGCGATAATACAGTTTCTCCCAAGAACGGTAATATTGCAAAGATCGGTTCTCCTGCCGCTAATTATGCAAGGGAGCGCGCTGCCGCTGCCAAGGCTCAGATCGAGGCACGTAAGGCAATGGAGGAATCACGTAAGTCTTCTCACGGTGACAGCAAAGCCGAAGAAGAGAAGCCTACGACGCTTCAGGCACCTCCTCCGGGACTTAAGGCTCCCATCAAGCGTCCGCCGTCAGCATCGATCAACCGCGCACAGGCAATGGCCGCACAGCAGGCTGCTGAGCGTCCGGGCAATATGTCTTCAGACAATTCAAAGCCCATGGGCGGCAAGTCAGCTACGGCTGCAGCTGCTGATAAGGCAAAGTTCGAACTGAATCAGGCTAAGTACCATGAGAGCCGTGCAGCCAAGGAGGCTGAGGTCGCACTCGCTAAGTCAGAGCAGGCTAAGCTCGCAGTAGTTAAGTCGGGTGAGGTACTCGAGCAGGCAGTTAAGTCACAGGAAGAAGCTTCCAAGCTGGCTAAGACTGCAGAAGAAGAATACAACACGGCCCTTGCAGCAGCAGATGCTGCCAAGGCAGAAGCTGAGAAGGCGCAGGAAGCTGCCAAGGCAGCTGCAGCTAAGGCCGAGGAGACACTTAAGGCGGCTGACAAGAAGAAGGCTGAGCTCGATGCAAGAATGGCAGCTGTCAAGGCTGAGGAAGATGCTAAGAAGGCTGCTGAGGAAGCAGACAAGGAAGCTAAGAATTTCGCAGTTACAGCTGAGGAGCTCGTGAAGAGTACATCTGAGAAGCTCGAAGAAGCCAAGCAGGTCACAAAGCAGGCTGAGGAAGCTTACGAAGCAGCTAACAAGAAGAAGATCGAAGAAGAAGCAAGAGCCGCTGCAGAGAAGGCTGAAGAAGATGCCAAGAAGGCAGCTGCTATCGCAAGAGAGAAGGCTGAAGAAGCTGCAAGGAAAGCTAAGGAAGCTATGGAAGCAGCTCGTAAGGCTGAAGAAGAAGCAAGAGCTGCTGCAGCAATGGCTGAGGAAGAAGCCAGGAGAGCCCAGGAACTCGCTTTGGAGAAGGCAAAGTTCGAGAGCCTTGAGCTGGAGAGCGTTGAAGTAGAGCAGGAGAAGGTCATCGGGGAATAATACTCATTATCTCCAGCACGACTTCCCTCATAACGTTCGCTCCGAATGATATGAATGATGAAGGCGCAGGTTTACGCAATACATTTGCAAGACCTGCGCTTTTTGCTGTCCGGACCGCACGGTCCATGTGATAGTTGCTCGTGATTATCACGCAGGGCTGTCCGTTGTCCCCGGACATGAGATCTGCAGCCCTTTGGAAGTTCTCCTCAGTGTTTGAAGCGCGGTCTTCCAGGATCATCTTATCTTCACTTACGCCGCGCTCCATGAGCAGCTCCTTCATGACGGCAGCCTCAGTCCTTCCCTGATCATCAGGGTTTCCGCCGGTAAGTATGAGTACCGATGAAGGATGCTCCACGATATACTCATGGGCAGTCCCGACTCTCAGGATCAGGTCATCAGACGGCATCCCGTCCTCAAGCGCCATGCCGAGAACGACCGCATTGCCGCCATCCCCCGCATTATCTATAAGACAGCCTGTGAGGACCTTGCATGTCATTAGAAGTATGATAACTATAAAAGCCGCCGAGACGGATCTTACGATCCATCCGGCAGCTCTTAATGCTTTTGTCCTGCCCTTCACCAGGAACCCCGTCCTGATGTCTGTGGCCACGATAAATGCCACGACGCATATGATGAGTTCCAGGACGAATACGCCAACATATCCGCTCTTAAGTACGACTGTTCTGATCCTGTGGATCATGACTGCCGACAGATAGACCGTGAAGACCACGACAAGGGCGGTCAGTATGATGCCAACAGTCCGTCTTACGCGGCTTATCCTCATCTTATGTCAGAGCTTGTTGCGCTGTATCTTACCGCTGACCGTCTTGGGGAGTTCATCCTTGAATACGACGATCCTGGGGTACTTGTAAGGAGCCGTGTGCGCCTTAACGTAATTCTGGATCTCTTTCTTGAGTTCTTCAGTACCTTCCGTGCCCGGAACGAGAACGATGGAAGCCTTTACTACCTGTCCCCTGACCTCGTCGGGAGCAGCAGATACACCGCACTCCAGAACGTAAGGAAGTTCCATGATAACGCTCTCGATCTCGAAAGGTCCGATACGGTATCCCGAACTCTTGATAACGTCATCAACACGTCCGACATACCAGTAGAATCCGTCCTGATCCTTCCATGCAGTATCACCTGTGTGATACCAGCCGTCGTGCCATGCTTCCTTTGTCTTCTCTTCATCTTTGTAGTAACCGACTGCCAGACCGCAGGGAGAACCGTTCTTGAGGTTGATGCAGATCTCACCTGTCTCACCGACGGGAACGGGCTTGCCGTCCGGATCGAGTATGTCAACGTCGTAGATGGGAGCGGGCTTACCCATTGAACCGATCTTGTGGTCTGCGCCTCTCATGTTGCCGATGATCATCGTGCTCTCTGTCTGGCCGAAGCCTTCGAGGATCTGAAGTCCCGTTGCCTTCTCAAACTGGCGGTAAACCTCAGGGTTCAAAGCCTCGCCTGCAGTAGTCATGTGCTTAACGGATGAGAAATCATACCGGGATATATCCTGCTTGATCATCATACGCAGCATCGTCGGCGGAGCACAGAATGTCGTGATGTGGTATTTCGCGAACATCGGGAGGATGTCGGCAGCATCGAACCTGTCAAAGTCATATACGAATGTTGCAGCCTCTGCGAGCCACTGGCCGTAGAGCTTGCCCCACATTGCTTTCGCCCAGCCCGTATCGGAGATCGTGAAGTGGAGTCCGTCGGGGTCAACGCAGTGCCAGTACTTAGCCGTATGGAAATGACCCAGAGGATACTTGTAGTTGTGAACTGCGATCTTGGGATATCCTGATGTGCCTGACGTGAAGTACATGAGCATCGGATCATCACCGCAGGGTGAATCCTCAGTCCTCTTGAACCTTGTGCTGAACAGGGTGTACTCCTCATCGAAGTTCCTCCACCCTTCTCTTGTTCCGTTAACGATGATCTTATGGAGAAGGCAGGGATTCTTCTCTGCCGCGATGTCGACCTGATGAGCCGTATCGCCGTCTGCAGTACAGAGGATCGCAGATACGCCTGCTGACCTGAACCTGTAGTCAAAGTCGTGCTCGAGGAGCTGGTTCGTTGCAGGGATTGCAATGGCGCCAAGCTTGTTAAGACCGATCATGGCGAACCAGAACTGGTAGTGGCGCTTCAGGACGAGCATGACCCTGTCGCCCTTCTTGATGCCAAGTGACTTGAAGTAATTTGCACACCTGTTGGAGGCATCCTTGATATCCTTAAACGTGAACCTTCTCTCCGTCTTATCCTGTGAGATGTGGAGCATGGCGAGCTTCTCGGGCTCCCTTTCTGCAAGCGCATCAACGAGGTCGAACGCGAAATTGAACTTCTCCGTATTCTTGAAGCTCATCTTTATAGGAGTACCGTTCTCATTGAACTCCGCATCGATGAAGTTCTTATAGATCCTCTTCTTAGGCTCGATCTCCTGCTCTGCAACACCGATGATCTTTGCAGCAGACTTGCTGTCTATCGCAGGCTCACCTGCAGCATTCAGAACGAAAGCATAGAAGAGACAATCCTTGCCGTTCGTGGCGATCATTCCGTGAGGCATGTCACTGTTGAAATAGATCGTATCACCGGGACCCAAGATCTCCTTGTGCTCGCCGACCTGGACGATAAGGTTGCCCTCGATAACGAGGTCACACTCCTGACCTTCGTGAGTCGTAAGTTCGATAGGCTTTGTCTGAGCCTCCTCACTGTATTCACTCTTCACGAACAGAGGCTCACAGATCCTGTTCTTGAATGCATATGCCATATTGAAATATGTCATGCCGTGAGCCCTTGCGATCTCCTGTCCCTTGCCTGCACGTGTCACCGTGAAAGTATCGAGTGTAGGAGATACACCTTCGATGATGTCAGTAACGTTAACTTTGAAGACGCCTGCACAGCGGTAGATGAACGCGAAGTTCAAGTCTTCTGCGCCTGATTCGCATCTCTCATATTCTTCAACGGAGACACCTGTCTTTTGGGCCATCTCCTCTGTGCTGATACCAAGGATCTCACGAAGGTCCTTGATACGTCCTGCCATCTGTCTGATCTTCAGATCCAAACCGTCGATTGTCTTTACCATAGCTTAAGTCTCCTTTTTTCCGGGACAAAAAAACTCGTCCCAAAGATTAAACCTTTGAGACGAGCGATAATATCTTATTCACCCGCGGTACCACTCAAATTGCGTTTCCGCCACTTATCGGGATCTATTAATCCCTATGCACTAACGTAACATTCACGGGAAGGGTCTACTAGGGTTATCCGTTCTTCCTTCCGGCTCGGAAGCTACATATACTCCATCACCTGCCGGGAACTCTCACCATCTGTCCCCTTCTCTGTACGGCCGCTCTATGAAGCAAACTCTTCGTCAAAGCCTGTAACTAGCAGTTTAGCACGATTTTGGCTTTTTGCAAGGGGTTTTTGTATGTTAAAATACCTTAATGATATGGGATGGGGGTGTTTTTATGTTATTCAACAGGGATAATCCGCACTGGTATTTCAGTGAAGCGCGTGAACTGAGCAGCGAAGAGCGCAGTGAGATCACAGACAAATACAACGAACTCACCAGGAAGATGCTCACTACGGATTTCCGTGACATCGATGAGCAGTTCTACGGCATCAAGCCTTCCGGAGACCTTACGGAGGAAGAGACAGCCTCTAAGAGGAAGAAGATGCTCATAGGAGCTGTAGCCGGCATTATCATCTTTGCGGGACTTATCATTGCACTTATCCTCAAGCAGCTCCTGATCTTCGGCTATGCTGCCTGCGCGATCTTCCTTGTCGTCGGGATATCTGTCATGGTCACCGGCAAGGGCGACAGGATCGAGTCAACGAGCAGGGCGGGTCTGAACAGGATCATAGGTCTTTTTATGGCACTTGCTTCACTTATGATCATCCTGCTCATCATCTTCAGGGGAAGGTTCTCCTCAGGTGAGTTCTTCATCCTCCTGTTCGTCATAGTATTCGGATTATCGGGGTTAGGTCTCCTTATCGTGACTGTCATCAAGGCATTCTCCGGCAAGCTGATATATAAGGATGAGATAGCGGCAACATGTGCAGGGTACGTACGCTATGTATCAAGAGACCAGAGTTCAAACGGCTATAACCGTGTTCATACATTCATACACACTTCTCCCCTGTTCAAGTATTCTTACGAAGGAACACAGTATGAAGCTGTCTATGATGAATTTCCTGTCAAGGCGGATTCAGACATTGAACCCGGTCAGACCGTTACCATCAAGATAGATCCCAGACACCCGGAAAATATCAAGTCGCCTGTAACAACACATCCTGTTGCCATCGGATTCTCGATATTCATGGGACTCGCTTTCATCGGTGTTGCCGTAGGGTTGGGGATCTATACAGCCGGCGGCTATGCTGCAGGAACCAAAGTCGATACCAAGTGGAATCCGCTGGTAGAGAAGATCAACGGGAACAACCCTGACTTAGTTGACATCACAGATGACTACATGACCGAGAACTACATAGATAAGCAATTCCCGGGCAAGGAATGGTACTACGAGAGAGGTGTCGTCACCGGCAAGGAACAGGTAGAAGGCGGAACTGCAATAGAGCTTTCCGACGACTCGTTCATGAGGATCCTCTACACTGACAACACAGCCCCCGAACCCGGTACGGAACTGCTGATTTTTTATGTAATAAACGAGGAGAATCTCCAATACGGGATCAGGTATAAGAATTCCGTCTCTACGGCAGATCCGAACAAATTTGAATATGTCGGCACGCACGGTGCTTATGTAATGACTCCTGCTGAACCCACGAAATGATGGTTTTTCAGGAGCTTCATTAATGATGCTTCTCTAATGATGCAAAGGTGTTCCTGGTGGATTCTGAAACGGGTTTAAGCGTTAGCCTTTGCTAACTCACCGTTATTTAGGATTTACTCTACAATTTTTGTAGAGTAACCCCCCTGTTTTTTGGTGACTCACCGATATATTCAATTTACTCTACTATTTTTGTAGAGTAAAACCCGTTTTTGCGGTGAGTAGGATCATTCAGAAAGTCGTGTCACTTTTTTGAAGGTTGCTTGTCACTTTTGATGACACGAAGGGTCAGACTAAGCTTTCAGAGAAGACCCAAAATATCCTCACAACGTCAACGGACTTCCGCAATTTGAACAGAACTTGCCTCCGTCTGCCTTGCTTCCGCAATTGGTGCAGAATTTCGCAGTAGGAGCCGCAGAAGCCGCAGCGCCCATAGCCACTGCTCCCATAGTTGCTTTGTACTTATTCATCGCATCCTCGAGCATCTTATTCTTATCTTCCTGGCTCATCGCTTCGTAAGCCTTCAGCTTATCGCGGTCTTTTATGGCCTGCTGGCTGCGCTCATTGGGAGCGATGTTCACAAAAGCAAAAGAATTCAGAACGATATTCTTCTCCTTAAGCACATCAGCGATAGCGCGGATTATGGTGTCTTTATGTGACACAAGATCCCTATACGGGACCTTCTCCCCGGACAGGAGTGAGAACTGTTCCGGGAACTGTGCAGTGATAAGATCCTTCACGAACAAAACATCGTCCGGACCACCTGCGCGTTCTTCACATGTCACAGTTGCATTCCCTGCAACATTAAGGTGAATGATCATCTGGTATTCAGGATCGTTATATATTACCTCATTACCGAAAACAACATTAAAACTGCCCATATGGATCCTCTCCTTTAACGTATCTATTAGGATCATTATACGCTTCTAAACGTCAATAAATAATGATAGACTCAAGGAGGACTAATACGTTAGGAGGATACCGTGGAAGGATCAGGAAGATCTAAGCTTCCGTTTTCCGGATTGTTTACCGGCTTCAATTCGCTGTCAGAGCGCAAGACCGGCATGGCAGTCCTCGTATTGTTCGTGATGGTAAGTACCGCTGTCGCGGTCTTCCATGAACCGTGGCTGGATGAGGCGCAGTCGTGGCTTATCGCACGTGATGCTTCCTATTCCGACATGCTCTTTAAGCTCCCTCACGTTGAAGGTCACGTCCCGCTCTGGTGGCTGATACTGAGCATCCCCGCCAAACTCGGCGTTCCGTACGAGACCGGTCTTAAGGCGGTCAACATCATCATATCTGCTTCTGCCTGTGCAGTATTCTTATTCCGGTCACCTTTCCCTAACGCCTTCAAGGCTGTCATGCCGTTCACATATTTCTTCATGTACCAGTATGCAGTCATCGCCAGACCTTATATGCTCGTGACGATCGCACTCTTCCTCGCTGCTGATTCATTTAAGACACGAGGTGAGCATCCCGTCAGGACTCTATTGTCACTGATCCTTCTCTGCCTTGCCGATACTTTCGGGATCGCGATCACCGGAGGCATTGCGGCAGCATGGGTCATTGATCTCATCCGCAAGCGCGCCGTTTTCCGCTCATATAAGCAGGTATTATGCCTTGCGGCGCTCCTGGCAGCTGCAATACTTCTCATGCTCATGATATGGCCTACAGGCAATTCTGCGGGCATGGATGAGGTCAGCAGCAAGCCTGTCCTTAAGACATTCCTGATGGAGATCCTGATGCTGCCTTCCGAACTGTGCATAACCTCCATGACCGCGTATGGTCCTGATGCCATCACGGGACTTAGCTCAGGTCAGCTTCTGATCACATCTGTCATCAGCATCCTTTTGTGGGCTGCTCTGGCATATTTCTTTGTCAGGCGCGACATTCTTCCTGACATCTTCCTGCCGTTCCTGACGCTCATGATCTTCGGCGCCCTATACATCTATCTGCACCATTTCGGGCTGTTCCTCATGACAGGTATATATGCGGCCTGGATATCGCTGTCAACCAGGAAAGATACCGGGACTGAAACATCCCGTAAAGATCTCATGAGATGGCTTGGCGGCGCATTCTGTTCGGTAGGCGTCGTGATAAGCATCATGTGGACATGCTTTGCTTCCGTGAACGACATAAACCACCCTTACTGGATATCGAGGGATCTGTATAACTGGATAGAAGAAAACTCACTTGAGGACAGGAAGTGGTTTGCCACGTGGGACCTTACCGCAGATGAGAGCGGAACTCATGCCGTGGAACAAAATACGGCAGTTACCAGGGAAGCTACCCCCGTTAATCCGTACCTCAATGATGCAAAGCCTCTCAACTTCAACAACGAAGGCGTGACATATGCCATATTCGCATCCAATCCGGACAGCACGAATGAAGCTGACATCGCTTCCTGGAAGAGCATGGGTGAACCGGATCTCATACTGTGCAGTGACATGTCAAGAGCTGCCATCATAATGCAAGAGATGGGATATGGTTCCCAATACGACATGGCATATATAAGAGAGTGCCGCACATCATGGAAGGACACCTTCACCAAGGGCGGTGTCATGGTGCTTATAAGGCGTGACAGCGGCATCAGCTACAGGGCGGAACTGTCAGACCTCCCGTCCATCATGGGCCAGGGCTGACATAACTTAAGTCTGATCAGGGTAATCATAGAATCCGCCCTTGTGAAAGTTCTCATTTCCCAGTGGCTTTGCAGTCAGTCTGAAGATAACACATCCGTCAGGACATACGACAGTCTTCGTATACTTGCCATCTCCTCCGAGATTCTCCAGGTCTCCGCCGCTCCTGACGGCCTCCATCAGCGGATAGAGCATCATCATAGTCTTCGAACAGATCCCGTATCCGTCTTTATTAACGGGACAGCCATAAGTACATGTGTACCGGTCACCGATCTCTTCCCCGTTGCGGCAGTACCGCTCGGTCTTGTCGCCGTGGAGATAACCCGTGACTTCTATGGTGAATTCGTATTCTTCATCGTACCACTTATGCATATCCATATACCTCGCCGTTTTGTTGCAATGACTGCCTTTATTATATCATGCTATAATAACAGTAACAGATCAGGAGGTTTGGTCCATATATGTACTACAGGATCGGAGAGAGAATAGAAGAATTCGAGCCTACGACTTTCGAGAACATTGATTTCCAGTATATCGCCGTCATCAGTTCGGAGGAGTGGATCAACTCCAACAGGAAATTCGACATGGGCATCGAGTGGGACATAAATACTGATGATATCACTGATACGCGTGCTGAAGTCAATATCGATTCTCTCACGGGAACCTTCTCTGTTCCAAGCAGGAAGGATATATCAGGACATAATCATAATTTCGCGTTTGCACTTGATGAGAAAGGCGTCGTTTTTATCGACGACGAAGGCTTTGCTTCAAGGATCATAGACAAGATAGCCAAGACCAAGAAATACATCAATCCCTGCCTGGAGAGATTCCTCTATGATTTTCTCGAGAGCATCATCCACAGGGACTACAAGATCATCGAGCAGTACGATAAGAGACTTGATGAGATCGAGCAGGAGATATTAAGCGGGGGCGCTGCTGATCCGGTCAGGGAATTAAGTGACATCAGAAGTGAATTACGTGACCTGAAGATGCACTACGCACAACTCCTGGATCTCAGTCAGGAGTTCGAAGAGAACGAGAATGAGTTCTTTCTTGATGATAATGTCAGATACTTTCACTTAGTATCCCAGAGAGTTCAGACGCTCCACGACATGACATCGTCGCTGGCAGATTACACTTCGCAGATCAGAGACTTGAATCAGACCCAGATCGACCTGAAGCAGAACAGGATAATTTTGTGGGATGCCTCATATTCTTCAAGGTTAAGAAGTGGCTGTAGAGATTTAAGTTAGCAAAGACTAACATTCTTCGCGAAAAGGTGTTATAATACATCACCGGAAGGTGATGATATCTTTCCCGATATGATCACCGTGACGGAGAAGATCGAGGATTACATCAGATCAAGCCATAACGGAAAAGTAGACGGAGCCATCGGTTCATCCCTCGGTTCGAGCTTCGTCGGACAGCTCGTAATGAGGCGCAACATACATATAGATCATGCGATCTTCGGCAGCCCTGATCTGGATCAGAGCGGAAGGTTTGCAGCATGGCTCCAGTCCAAGCTCGTGGTCCCTCTCCTCACCAGTTTTACAGGCAGTGAGAAGAAGCAGATGAAGACCAAAGAGAAGCTCAAGAAGATGTTCCTGATGAGCGACGAAGTTGCAGATAAGTTCATGGAATGTTTCGCGCAGTTCAAGCCGGAATCCATCCGCAATGAGTACTATACAGACCTCCTCACGCACCTTGAGGATGACATAAGCGTGGAACATACAAAAGCTCACTTTATCTATGCAAATAAGATGGGTGAGAAATATCTCAAGCGATACAAGCGTTACTTCCACGATCCTGATATCAGGGAATTTGACATGCAGCATGAACAGTGGCTGTTCGGCGAGGCAGAATATTCCGTTCCTGTCCTCAAGGCGATAGATGAATTCATGGATATGCCCGTGTGAGCTCTTTTATGTTATAATTGTTCCCGTTTAAGAAACGGGAGGCATAAAAGCAATGGCAAGAGACACAAAATGGGCAGTCAGGGAAGCACTGGACAGCGGCATGATCAGTAAGATCTCAGTCGAGGAAGACAAAGAGAAGAAGATCATTTCAAACGAGAGGGGCTTAAGCGTCAAGATATTTATCGCATCCCTGATCGTTCTGGCAGTCGCCATAACCATCGTCGCACTTATCATCATATATGCGCATGTTGTCATCTACAGCCTTAAGATGGTGATCGCATATCTGTTCATCCTTATCTTCCCGATCTACGCAGTCTACAATATCTTTGCAACAGCAGGATCGATCAGGAAAGGCGATTATGAATTCCTGTCGGGCGAGGTCATCACAAAGACAGACAAGGGCTACAAGATAAAGGGTCTCGAGGATCTTGACTTAAACTACCTTGCGAAATTCAAGCCCGCAGAAGAACCTAAAGCCGGCGATCAGGTGAAGATGTTCAGGATCAAAGATGAACTGCACATGTTCGAATAAGAATACCCCCGTAAGCTGTATATCACTGTTCAACTTACGGGGGTAATTTCAATCTATGTGTATGTCGGTGATTACCACCTGGATGATACGCCCGTTTACGCTGCAAAAGCCTCACTCACAAAAAGGAGACACAAAATGAACGAACTTTGCATGATAATCAAAGACATGGTAAAACCGAACTTCCTCAACATCAGGACGTCGATCCGCACCTATGACCGCGATGCGCTTTGCTGCGGCGCGCCCTGCTGGCGTTGGGCATATCACGCGCTCCATTCCGCCGACAAGTGGTTTATCAATCCCTGCGTCTACGAGGAGCCTCCGTTCCACGAGGAAGGGCTGGACAACCCCGACAAGCCGGCAACGGTGGTGCTGACCGACGAACAGCTGCTGGAATACCTCGACAAGGTCGAGCAGAAAACATACGCGTACCTCGACTCCCTCACCGACGAAATGCTCTACGAGTGCCCCGAGAACTGCGAACACACGAGAATGGAGCTGGTGCTCAGGCAGTTCAGGCACATTTCGTTTCATACAGGAATGCTCAACGGACAGACGGCGCTTGCAACGGGCGAGTTCCCGATGTGGGTCTCCCAGGCGGACAAGTATGTGGACGACGGGATCCTTTTCGGGCGGTATCGAAAGGGGCAGGTAACCAAGTGATATTTGAGTCCGAGAGAATTAAGTTTATAAAGCCGTCGATGGTCAACGACATCGAGAATGTCGCGCGCTTCATCAGCTTAATGTCTCTATCTGCCCGTTCTCATCGAAGCTAAAGTGCCTAAAAAACGGCCAAAAACGACCCATTATAGCCACCCCTGGTACACATGTTGGGCTGCAAAAGCAGGGAGTATTTTAGCGTCAATCAAAGAAAAACCCCCGAAGATTTTCAACTTTAGGGGGTAACTTCATTAAAATTGTCTCTATGTGCAAAAAACGATATGCTTAGTATTTTGCCACTTGCGAACGGTCACGCGATAGTATGTAGTACTTTTACCCCGTTCCATCCATGGAATCACCGCATTCGAGAAATGCATCTTTATATTCCCGGATCTGCCGGCAATATTCTGCTGCAGGTTCTATCAGCCTCATTATGTGACCACCTCCGGCTCCCGGAAACAAACTGTTATCGACAGCACATTCTCATCCGACAACGAGGCATTTATAGACCCGCCGTTCTCGCTTATGAGCTTCTTTGCGATGGACAATCCGAGCCCTGTGGATACTGCCGAATTCTTCACTGTATAAAACCTGTCGAAAAGTCTTTGGACATCCACCTGGGTCAGGTCCTTTGCATAGTTTGTAAATGTGACCGTCCCTTTATCATCCAGGATTACATTGAAGTCAGAATCGGCATATTTTAGACCGTTGCTTATGATGTTTTCGAGGATGCGGTCGGCATCGGAAGGAGTAACCTTTGCCATGACACCCTTCTCGGGGAACGAGATCTTTGGGGTTATACCGCGCTTCTTGAATGATTCATAGAAGGACAGCATGCACTCGGCTGTGACAGTCTTTATATCGCAGACTGCTGAGGAATTATCCCTGGGAGCAGGTTTACTGACATTGGAGACCGAGTACTTGAAGAGTTCATCGGTCAGCCCCACCATAACATCTGTCCTGTTGCGGATACGGTCAAGATACATGTCCCTGGTAACAGGATCGGTCTCGCTGTCAATGAGATCAAGATATGAATTAATGGCTGTAAGAGGAGTCCTGAGGTCGTGGGAGATATTGGTTACTGCGTTGTTGATCTCAGAATTGGCAGCCTCGTAACGGCATCTCTCGTCGTGGAGAGTCTTAAGTTCCTCGTTGAGGACAACGGCGGCGTGTCTGGCCTTGCGGTCGGAGGTTGTAATCGTGATGGGAGTCGAAGTCTCCCCGGAAGATCTCTCTTTGACATCTTCTGCAATCTCGTCAAAAGCGCGTCTTAACAATACCAATCTAATGATAAGAATGATCACGATGATGAGCAGAATGCCGCAGATAATCTGCCAGATCACGGGGTTAATTTCTCCTTCGCCTGTATAGTTCCACTCCTATTGTACTAGATATTACTGTCAAAAGTAAGCAGTGTATGGTCCAGCCGGCATAGTGTCTGTCTATCACACCATATACCCACTCGCTGTATCCGCTTCCTGCCATCTGGTAAACTTTTATGGGCATAAGAGTTCCGTTGGCTACGAATACTTTATGGAGGAATATCCAGGGCTCACCATGCGGGTTGCTATTCTCAAATCTGCTATTAGGTTCGTATTCCACACCATCCAAAACAACATATAGCTTATTGTCTTTGATTATATCCTTTCTTTCCTTTGCAGCCATATATTTCATGGAGTCTTCTTCAGTCTGCGAAGAATATATCTCTATATATTCATCATATACTTCCAGGAATTCAGCGTGGCCCAGACCCGAAGCAGTCATGGATCCCAGCTCCGTGAGGACAAAGATTATTATGATGATCCCGCAGCATAGAAGACCCGAAAGGATCGGTTTTTGAAGATCAAACAGGAATGCAAGAGTTAATGCCATTAATCCCAGATCCACAAGATACAATATCAGGAGCATCCGGAGAATAAAGGGGATGCTCACTATGGAATGGACATTATAGATCCTCTCCATCAGTAAGAATGCTCCGACCGCAGCAGCAATGGTTATAAGGATTATGAGTGCTGAGGTTATAAGAGACCCCAGATAGATTTTCCTTCTGGAGATTCCGGCTACGATCATATTGATCACCCCGTCGCCCTTGATGTTCATGCTGACAAGGAAAAAACAGAATATGCCGGCGGCAACAGATGCAAGTAAAGATATATTGAATATACCGCCGATATTGCCGTTTGCATTTTTTACCGCGTCATCCCATACCTGCCGGGACATCCCTTGCGGGATAAGATCACCTTCGTCGGCAACATCCTTCATCACTTCATTGATCCTGATATCCGGAAGACTCCGGTTAAGATTTGAAAGATCGCCATAATCAAGAGGAATTGTGATGGAACAGACCCATAGAGTGATCAGAACCAAAAGGATCATAAAAACTATGTTCCATGCTGAGTGGGTTATCCTGTATAGATAATTACGTATTACTTTAATCATTTATAATCTCTCCATCTTCCTGAAGCATACTATTGATATACCGTTATATATGACGAACCAGAGTATGGCAGATCTTATTCGTACATTACTTGTATAAATATAGTCATCAGGATACTCACCCGATCTTTCATCCCGTTCTAAACTGAATGCGGTTACCGGGTTGTAATCGATGATCCCTTTATAGATGGATCTTTCGATCCCTGATACATACGCGGGGTTATCCTCACGGGATATGACAACCCCTTCTTCATTGTAAGTCTCTATATATTGGGGCTCGTCAAGCTTTGTTGTGGCGATGTTGGAAAGTCCCATTGCGGCTACAATGAATCCCAGCGCTATAGCTACACAGGCATAGGACCCTATCCAGTAGAAGATCCCGATGATCAGGACAATGACAGATACCGTAAGAAGGCCTATAACGGCAAGGCTGAAGACAGCGTCTTGCAAATATACGGCTTTCACCAGGATGTCTTCATTCCGGGACAGGATAAGTATGGCTGTTGCAAGGGCATGAATAACATATGTGAAGATATAGACTGCGAGAGAGAAGATGAACTTGGATACATAGATCCCGAACCTTGAGATTCCGACGGCAACCTTGTTCTTCATGGTCTTATTCTTTTCGGAAAGGAACTCCCTGATGATGACGAACAGGGAAGTATAGATAGCTGCGTAGCCTGCGATCTTCTCAAAACTTTCGAGCATTTTCACGCTCTTATTTTCTCTTAACTGCTCCTCGCTGGGCTTGTCCTTGTAGGCTATTTCTCCAAAGTCTGAGAAGGCTTCCCAGGACTGTACGGTTATAATCTCCCCATCCATGACTGCTTCAGATAATTCAAACTTCGGAACATTCATAACAGCAGTCAGGATGGACAGGACCAATATCAGCCCCAGGTAGATATATAAGGCTCTGCCTCTGAATAATCTGTAAAAATCACTCTTTAAGCACTTAGTCATTCGCACCCTCCGATAATATCCAGGAAATAGCTTTCGAGGTTCTCATCGTTAACTGTAGAGGACACTATATCCGCACCTTCCTTAGCCGCAGCAATAACCACATCGCTCAGGATGAAATCGCTGAACACGGTCAGCTCGTCCTCACCCGTGACCTGATATTCGATCTCCATGTCATCCAGGATCCTGCAGAAGATCTCAGGTTTTGTGACCTTGATCAATGTCGACTTGCGGCACTTGCGCTTCATCTCCTCTGCACTAATCTGCTGCACGATCCTGCCCTTCTCGATAAAGGCATAGTCCGTTGCCAGGTGCTCAAGTTCTCCTAAGATATGGCTTGATATAAGGATAGTTGTTCCCCGCTCCTTATTGATCTTGAGGAGCATCTCGCGGATGTTGACGATACCTTCAGGGTCAAGACCGTTGATGGGTTCATCGAGGACCAGAAGATCCGGGCTCCCGGCCAGGGCAATGGCTATTCCCAATCTCTGCTTCATACCCAGTGAGAACATACCGGCAAGTTTTTTGCCTGTATCAGCAAGTCCCACCAGTTCCAGAAGTTCATCTATCCCATCGTAGCTCGGGAGCCCGAGATTTATATACTGGGTCTTTATATTTGAATATGCGGTGAGGTCTGCGAAGATCCCCGGCTTTTCTATCAGGGCGCCGACCCTCTTCCTCTGCCTTGTGATCGCCTTGTCGTGACAATCTGTTCCGAAGATCTTGTAATTGCCTTCAGTGGGCTTTTGAAGACCTGTGATAAGTCTCATGAACGTGGTCTTTCCGGCACCGTTCCTGCCGACGAGCCCGTAGATCGACCCCTTGGGGATACTGATCGAAGCGTCCTTCAGTGCGTAGGACTTGCCGTATTTCTTGGAAAGGTTATTGGTCTCGATGATATGATCCATTTGTTCTCATCCTCCTTATGGCAGCCATTCTACTATCAGAAGGTTAAGAAAACGGTTCTCAAGAAGGTTAAGATATGGTTAAGATTCTTTCCCGGTGTCTATAGCCCGAAAACCTATCCCCCAGACTGACTCTATATATTCCTTATCGCTCAAAGCCTTGATCTTGCGCCTTATATTGCTGATATGAACTTTTATTGAGGATTCCACCAGATCCGGAGTATCCTGTCCCACGGATTCCAGGATCTGGTTCTTGGAAATGACTGTCCCTCTTCCTAAGAGGAGAAGCTTCAATATCGCAAACTCTGTCCTGGTAAGGTGAGCCTGGCCGCCTTCTGCCGACACCATGCGGTTGTCGCTGTCAAGGGTAAGCCCCCCAAAGGATATAAGGTGATGATCGGATCTTTCTTCCCCTGCCTTAGCCTTCAGGGAATTTGCAAGATGGACTTCAACTCTCGCCTTGAGTTCATTGATATTAAAGGGTTTTGTAACATAATCCACACACCCGAGCTTAAGAAGCTTCACTTTATCTTCAACGGAAGACTTGGCGCTCAGAACGATCACGGGAGTTCCGTCATTTATGAATGCCACCAGTTCCTCGCCCGACATCCCCGGGAGCATCAGGTCGGTTATAATGATATCTGGATCCTGTGTCAGGCACAGACGCCCTTCCGTCCCGGACCAGGCCCTTACGACCTCATAGCCTTCGGAAGAAAACTCGCTATAGAGGATATCGTTGATATCCTGATCGTCTTCGATTATTAAGATCTTCGAGCTGTTCTTGTCCATAGATACATATTAGCACAACTTGAGATGATTAATCCAAAACTACCTTACTCCTCCACCTAAAAACAATTATACAACAATGTGCTATACTGACTAAGGGAGGAATAATAATGGCAATTAAGAATAGAATAATCTCTGCATTATTAATATCTGTTATATCTATATTTTCAGGTTGCTCTTTATTCGGCGGATCAAATAACGACCGCCCGTACGATTCCAATTTTGCTACGGCTAAGGAATTTGCTCAATACTGGTGCGGCTCTTGCGAAGAGGTTGATTCTTATACAGTTACCGCAGGAGATGAAGAAATTCTCATACACAAATTCACTGATTCTGAATTCGGATTTACATATACAGTTGAAGAGACATCTGAACAGTATGCTAACAAGAGCAAGCCAACCGTGTCTTATTATTGCAGAGATTTTGATTATTACTATCTCAAAGAATTCCTCGCCAGAACAGATCTGTCATCGATTACAGACCAATATGATATAACGATCGAACAGGATGAGTTAATAGAATCCCAAAACAAAGACATCTACAATATTTATATAGCCAGATTTGCAATGTGGACTGACAGGGATCTGACAGATGCTGAAGGAAGTGAGATCATGCAGTTTGTCTATAACGCACTTGACAGTTTTGATTCGCGTGATCACTTTACAAAGGATCCAAACTGCACCGTGGCATTCTTCGATCTGTATTGTGCTCCAAGAGAGGAAGAAGCAGCAGTCGGAACTCCGCATCACCTGTTTGCAGGTCGATACGGATATACAAGATAAGTGACTATTTCTCCTTATTCTTAACCTTTGAAGCAATAATTCTGAATACCGGAAACAGTATTGAATACGCGATGGTCAGCAGAAGGATTGCCCAGGAATCAATTGGACTAAAAGTCGGAAAATCATACCATATAACAAGAATTATAATACTGTTTATTTTCTTGACTAAGGGATCACTCCCTCAGACAAGATAATTATACCATCTGGGTAAATGTCTCTTGATAACAATTTATGCGACAAATCCGATTCGCTTGTAGTCTACAATAAATGGCGCGTGCGTTCGAATCCCGTCAGTTACTAAACAGGGCAAAATATATCTAAAAATCAACATGTGTGTGAACCAAATACAAAGGTCCGCAAACGTAGTGTTTACGGGCCTTTGAAGTGCATATATCGTTGTTTGCACACCTTTTTGGCGGAGCCGGTGGGATTCGAACTTGATAGTTTTTGTCTCATCCGCTCCAAATAGCCCGTTTCAGGCCGTTTCAGAGCACAAAATCGAGGGTTTTATCCCGGTCAGTCCACTATTTCGGTTTTAGTTTCATCTCATAATGGGTCAGATAATGGGTCAATTATTCC
>Ga0247608_10001953_pt1 | contig 27124 bp, 20 predicted proteins | sample 176DNAGHGlowgp2_FD_193490 | JGI IMG/M metagenome (GOLD analysis project Ga0247608, IMG submission 193490) | Sheep rumen microbial communities from Palmerston North, Manawatu-Wanganui, New Zealand - 1766 DNA GHGlow gp2 | ecosystem: Host-associated > Mammals > Digestive system > Stomach > Rumen ... | reverse complement strand
TCCACGCAGAGGCGCAGAGTGCGCAGAGCTTATTTCTATCGCCAATTTAATCCTGCGCAGAGACGCAGCTAAAGCTGCGAGTACGCAGAGGTCTCCGCGTTCTCGCACCGTCAGGTGCGTCTCTGCGAAGCGCAAAAGGTCCATCGGTATCATAAACCTCTGCGCTCTCTGCGCCTCTGCGTGATAGATATAAAACATCCGAAACTTAAAATTTTTAATTTACAGGATGGATTTGTCTAAAGAAATACGGCGGATGTGCCGTGAAAAGAACGCAGTGGTGCTGGCGCACTACTATACAGAAGGAGTCGTTCAGGACGTAGCCGACTTTGTTGGCGACTCGCTGGCCTTGGCTCAGCAAGCAGCGAAGACCGAAGCCGACATCATCGTTATGTGTGGTGTGCACTTCATGGGGGAGACGTGTAAGATTCTCTGTCCCGAAAAGAAGGTGCTGGTGTGCGACCTCGACGCAGGTTGCTCGTTGGCCGACTCTTGCAAGGCTGAGGACCTGAAGGCATTTATCGACGAGCACCCAGGCTATAAGGTGGTGAGTTATGTCAATACTACAGCTGCCGTCAAAGCACTCACTGATGTGGTGGTGACAAGTTCGAATGCCAAGAAGGTGGTTGACAGTTTTCCGAAGGATGAAAAACTGATTTTCGGACCAGACAAGAACCTGGGCAACTATATCAACAGTGTGACTGGACGGCAGATGCTGCTGTGGAACGGTGGTTGTCATGTTCATGGACAGTTCTCGCTCGAAGGAATACTGAAACTGAAACAGGAACATCCCCAAGCCAAGGTGCTTGTACATCCTGAATGTCCAGCCCCCATCCAGGCGTTGGCCGACGTGATTGGTTCGACGGCTGGGTTGCTGAAATATGCCATCGACAGCGACGCCCAGGAATTCATCGTCGCTACAGAGAGTGGTATTCTGCACCAGATGACTCAGAAGTGCCCTGACAAAACTTTCCTGCCTGCACCTCCTGAAACGAGCGAAGGCATCGGATGTCAGTGCAACGAATGTTCGTATATGCGCCTGAACACTTTGCAGAAACTTTATAATGCCTTGCGTGACGAGCAACCTGAAATCACGGTCGACCCTGCTATAGCAAAAGAAGCAGTGAAGCCGATTCAGCGCATGCTCGAACTATCAAAGTGACGCCGTATATGAATGTCGCCGCATTAGTCAGTGGGGGTGTCGATAGCGCCGTGTCGGTGCATCTGCTCAAAGAGCAGGGCATCGACCCACACCTATTTTATATTAAGATAGGTCCCGACAAGGATACGGAGTGGAACTGTACCTCGGAGGAAGATGTGGAAATCTGCCGGTGGCTGGCAAGACGCTATGGACTGAAGTTCGATATCGTCGATCTGCATCATGAATATTGGGATCAAGTAGTGGGCTATACCATGGCGAAGGCTCGGCAGGGACTGACTCCCAATCCCGACGTGATGTGCAACAAACTCATCAAGTTCGGGTGTTTCGAGCAGGTGGTCGGCCACGAATATGACCGCACGGCTACAGGACACTATGCCACGACCTGTTTCATTGACGGCAAGACATGGCTGGCCACCAGTCCTGATCCTGTTAAGGACCAAACCGACTTCCTCTGCCAGATAGACTCCCTGCAAGTGAGTCGTCTGCTCTTTCCCATCGGCCATCTCTGGAAACACGAAGTGCGGGAAATCGCTGAGCACGCCGGACTCCTCAATGCCAGCCGTCGCGATAGTCAGGGTATTTGTTTTCTGGGCGACATCGACTTTCGCGAATACATCCGACGCCATCTTGGAGAACAACCTGGCGACGTTCGGGAAATAGAGACTGGACATAAGATTGGTACCCACCAAGGCCTGTGGTTCTACACCATTGGACAGCGTAAGGGACTCGGATTTGGCGGCGGACCTTGGTTTGTGGTGAAGAAGAATGTGAAGCGCAACATCCTGTTTGTTTCGCATGGCTACGATCCCGACCGTGTCTATCAAGACCATATTGACATGCAAGACCTTCATTTCATCACTGAAAATCCATTTGCCATTCCGACAGAACCTCACCGCATTACCTTTAAGATTCGTCACACTCCCGAATATCTGCCTGGCGTACTCCAACAGCAATCCGACGGCACATGGCATCTGCAAGCTGACCATCGCATCCATGGAGTGGCTCAAGGGCAGTTCTGTGTCATCTACGACGAACAACATCACCTCTGTTATGGCAGTGGCGAAATAGCATGAAGAAAAGATACTATCTGCTGATTCTCAGCTTTGCAGTCCTGCTTTCGTCTAAAGCTCAGTCGAATGCTCAAATGGCAGTCGATTCGCTCTATCTGTTGCAAATCGAGCAGACGATGGATAGTCTGGAACGTGTCAAGAGGGTGGTGGAAGAGGTGCGGCGATATGAAGACCGCCTGTTGCGCGAAGAGCAACGATTCCACTTCAGCGACAATACCCTCCTGCTACGCGGACTCATCCAGACTGCTACCAACCATTCTTTCATTAAGAATGAGAGCCGTTTCCGCCAGACGGATTTCAATCTTCAGGATTATGCCGTAGCAGGTCTGCCGCTGTTTTCAGCCTGGACACTGAAGGTCGCAGGTGTAGAGAGCCGCAGTAAATTTCGCCGTATGTTCATTGCCAACGCCATTGCTACAGGCTTGACCATAGGTAGTGTTGAGGCTTTGAAGCAGCTTGTCTCCGAAGATCGTCCCAATGGACGAAACTCCCATTCTTTCCCCTCTGGTCATTCAGCTATTGCCTATATGGGAGCCGCTATTCTTGATCGTGAATTCGGACACCATAGTCCTTGGATCTCGGTCGGAGGATATGCCGCAGCAACCGCAACGGAGTGGCTACGCCTTCGCCACAACGAACACTATGTCAACGACATCTTCACCGGAGCTGGCATTGGACTTGTCGCCACCAACCTCGCCTATTTTCTCACTGACTGCATCTATGGTGAGGAGGAAATCAATCGTCCACAGCTTTATCGGAGTGACATTATTCGCCTCGGACGTTTTCTCGACCGTCCCATCAGTCTCTCTCTCATGGCAGGTTCGGAAATTACCTCCAAACACCTGACGGTTGATGGCATCGACTTGTGTACTTCGTCTGTTTATATGGCAGGTTTGCAGTATTCCTACTTCTTTCATCCACATTGGGCCCTCGATGCTGAAGCCCGCATCTCTACTGTGCAAGTGAAACCCGACTTGAATACAGGTGCACTCAAGAATGCTGACATCGTAGCCAATACCCTCAGCCAGTATCACTTCAATCTTGGCTTCCGCTATAGCCTGCCAATCGGGTTGAACACGCGTTTTGCCTTCCGTGTCTTCGGTGGTGAAGCATATACGAAACGCACCGAATTTACATTAAACACCCCATCTTCTTCCTCTTCCTCTTCCTCTTCCTCTCTCGTGACCATTCCCCATGCGTGGCATCCCGAAGTCGGCGCAGGACTCTCCGTCGATTTCTACGACACGCGCAAATATGTCACAGGATTCAGCCTTGATTATCTCCACCATTTCTCTGGCATCTTCCCCGATCGATGCCTCTTCAGTAGCTACTGGAAGATTCTCCTATAGACTTCAGTGCGAATAAAATGACAGGCTGTGTCGAAAGAATAGACACAGCCTGTATTACAATTTAACGCAGAACGTCGGACGTTCTGGCGAAGTTCTCTGTCGGTACTGAGTTACTTCAGGCAATATGCGAAGGGATCCTTCTCGTCACCCGTCTCAGCTACATTCAGCTTGTCCTCGCGGAGCAACCAGCCGAGTCCGAGGTTGAAATCCTTTTCAGCCAGCTTTGTGGCCTTCTTAATCTGCTTGTAAGTCAAGCATTCGTTGGCTTCTGCCAGTGCATTCCAGATCAGACCTGCAATGTTTCCAGCTTTTTCTTGCAACATAATCTTTTTACTTTTTAGAAGTTGAACAATACACTCTCAGTGTTGTGAGAGTAAAATCTGTTTTCTTTTACGTTGCAAATTTAAGTTATTTTAATAATATACTCAAAATCATTGCATATAAAAACGATGTGTCCGCACACAGAAATAACTAAATTTAACATATCTGTTACAAAATAGATACGCTTTTAAGAGTTGTTAACATGTGTTCGTACACAACTTGAGCTTTAATCATCCTCATGGACACCCCTTGCAGCCCTGATATACATTTGCATCATCGCAATGGCTTTCTCATTGTTGCCGCCGTTGGGAATGATGATGTCGGCATACTGCTTGGTGGGCTCGATAAACTCGTCGTGCATCGGTTTGAGCACATTACGATATTTGCCGATGAGCATTTCGAGCGGGTGTCCACGTTCGGCGATGTCACGGGTGATGACGCGCAACAGGCGTTCGTCGGGACCGGCATCGACAAAGATTTTAAGGTCCATGAGGTCCCGCAGCTTTTTGTCGTACAGAGCCATAATGCCTTCGACGATGATGACATCTTTCGGTTCGACATGCACTGTTTCGCTCAGCCGTGTACAGGTGATATACGAATATGTCGGCTGTTCGATACTATGTCCGTTTCGCAATTCCTCGATTTGCTGAGCAAGTAACGGCCACTCAAATGCGTCTGGGTGGTCGAAGTTGGTTTGCTTGCGCACTTCCAACGGCAGTTGCGATTGATCGTTGTAGTATGAGTCCTGAGGAATGACAGCCACGCTGTTGTCGGGCAGACTCTCAATGATTTTGCGGACGACTGTAGTCTTACCACTGCCCGTTCCGCCTCCGATACCAATGATAATCATAGCGATTGTTATTTATATACGTGTTGGCAAAGTTACGACATATTATTGAATTTCAAAAATTATAAATTAAAAATTAAAATGCCGGCCGACTCAAACTCTATATTGCAAACTTATATTTATGAAATAAAAAGTCTGCCGAATGCAAATCCCTTATGCCGGGTTTGTGAGTAAAGTTCTATCCGGCAGGCTATTTTTCAATTTTCAATTTTCAATTTTCAATTATATGTTGTACCTTTGCAATTAAATTTCTCAAATATACAACGACAAGGTGGATTCATTTTTAGACCTCACAAACACAATCAGTGGATGGGTGTGGGGATGGCCGATGATTGTGCTCCTGTTGGGCACACACATTTTCCTTACATTCCGTTTGCGTATACCACAGCGCAAGATGTGGACGGCGTTGAAGATTTCGGTAAAGAAAGACAAGGGGAGTGCTGGCGACGTGAGTCAGTTTGCTGCCCTCGCTACATCGCTGGCTGCCACGATTGGAACAGGCAACATCATCGGCGTGGCTACAGCCATTTCGCTGGGTGGTCCCGGAGCCGTGCTGTGGTGTTGGCTGACAGGCATATTTGGCATTGCGACGAAGTATAGTGAAGGTTTGCTGGCCATTAAGTATCGCGTGAAAACGTCAGACGGTCGAATGCTCGGTGGCCCGATGTATGCTTTAGAGAAAGGATTGAATATGCGCTGGCTTGCCGTGTTGTTTTGTGTTTTTACGGCAGTGGCATCCTTCGGCATTGGCAATGCGGTGCAGGCCAACGCCATCAGTGTGAATTTTAGCCAGGTGACCGAAGGTTGGCTCGACCCTCTTACAGCCCGAATGGCGATAGGTCTGCTCACGGCACTGCTTGTAGGTGCAGTTATTTTGGGCGGTGTGAAGAGTATCGGTCGCATCTGTTCCGCCTTCGTGCCGTTCATGGCCATCTTCTATGTCATCGGCTGCATATACATTCTTTGTGTCAACGGCAGTTATTTGGGTGAGGCCATCCGTCTGATTTGCCAAGAGGCATTTTCGCTGAAAGCGTCTATTGGCGGAACGGCAGGCACCGCCCTGATGATGGGTGCCCGTTATGGTATAGCTCGTGGACTTTTCTCGAACGAAAGCGGAATGGGTTCAGCACCCATCGTCGCCGCCGCTGCACGAACCCGTAACCCTGTGCGTCAGGCATTGGTTTCATCGACCGGCACTTTCTGGGACACTGTCGTCATCTGTGCGCTCACAGGTCTCGTCATTGTCACCAGCATCATAGCCCATCCCGATATAGACATTACTGATGGAGGTATGCTCACCCGTAAGGCCTTTGGCATGATTCCCTTCGTCGGCACCCCGTTGCTCACTTTCGGAATTTTCACCTTTTCCTTCAGTACAATTCTTGGCTGGAGCTACTATGGCGAGCGCGCCATGGAGTATTTGGCAGGTCGTCGTAGCATCCTGGCCTATCGTGTAGTGTGGATTGTCCTGTGCTTTATGGGTAGCATCATGAGTTTAAATGTGGTGTGGAACATCGCCGACATCATGAACGCCCTTATGGCAATTCCCAACCTTGTCTCTTTGCTTCTGCTCTCTGGAGTCATCGTCAGGGAGACCCGTCATTATCTATGGAATAAGAATTTAGACGAAGAGGGAGGAGAGATATCGTGAAGCGTTATAATTAAAAAATAAATAAATTGATACAAGATCTGTGCATCATCATGCTCACAGCGGGCATCACCAGTCTGCTGTTCAAGTTGCTCAAGCAACCCGTCGTTCTTGGCTACATTGTAGCAGGAATGATGGTCGGTCCATACGTTCTCGGTGAGGCATGGGTGACCGACAAAGCCAGCGTCGATACATGGGGGCAGATTGGTGTCCTCTTTCTCCTCTTCGCCATGGGCCTAGAGTTTTCGTTCAAGAAACTCCTGCAGGTCGGCACCACCGCACTCATTGCCGCCGGCACCATCGTTGTCGGTATGATGGCCACTGGATTCCTTGTCGGCCGTCTGTTCGGCTGGAGCGAAATCAACTCCCTCTTTCTTGGGGGTATGCTCTGCATGTCGTCCACCACCATCGTCTTCAAAGCCCTCGACGATATGGGTATGCGCAATCACCAGTTCGCCAGCATCTGCTTTGGCATCCTCGTGGTCGAAGACCTCTTCGCCGTCGTGCTGATGGTGCTGCTCACCTCCATAGCTACCAGTCGCAGTTTCGAAGGTACAGCCCTGCTGCTCGAAGTCGCCAAACTCGTCGGCTATCTCGTCCTCTGGTTCGTTCTCGGCATCCTCCTCCTGCCCACCTTCCTCCGACGCTTCAAGCGTTCGCTCAACGACGAGACACTTACCATCCTCTCCGTTGGCCTCTGCCTCGGCATGGTGCTTCTGGCCATTGGTGCCGGATTCAGCAGTGCTCTTGGCGCCTTTGTCATGGGCAGCCTGCTCGCTGAGACGCTTGAAGCCGAGCGCATCGAGCGACTCATGGAACCCGTGAAGAACATATTTGGCAGTATATTCTTCGTCTCAGTCGGCATGATGATTGACCCCTCTCTGCTCGCCACCCACTGGCTCCCCATCCTCGTCATCACCCTCGTCGTCATCCTTGGTCAGATACTCTTTGGCACCTTCGGCACACTCCTTTCCGGCCAATCGCTCAAGGTGTCCATGCAGACCGGATTTGCCCTCGTCCAAATTGGTGAATTCGCCTTCATCATCGCCGACCTGGGCGAAGACCTCGGTGTCACCGACCGCAGCCTCTATCCCATCGTCGTAGCCGTCAGCGTCATCACCACCTTCCTCACCCCCTTCGTCATTCGCGGTGCCGAACCAGCCTTCCAGGCCCTCGACCGCCATCTCAGCGACGGCACCCGCCGCCTGCTCGCCAACTATGCTCGTAGCCGCAACACCGTCAGTCAGCAGACCCTCTTCCAGCGTTACCTGCGCCGCGTGCTCCTCTCCCTCCTCGTCTATGGCGTCATCATCATCTTCATCTACACCCTCTTCTTCCAAATTCTCGACCCCTGGCTCGACCGTCAGCTGCCCAACTACATCCCCCAATGGCTCGTCGAGGGCGTCGAACTCGTCGGGCTGCTCATCCTCTGCTCCCCCTTCCTCTACGCCATTATCCACGCAGGCGGTCGCATCGAAGAGTCGCGCCAGCTCTGGCACTCCACCCACACCCAGCAAGCCAAGCTCATCGCCGTCAGCCTCCTGCGCATCTTTGTCAGCATTAACATAGTCGCCTACGCCATCTACCGCTTCTTCACCTTCACCTACGGCATCGTCTTTGCCGTTGCCCTTGTCGTCGTCCTCCTCGTCATGCTGTCGCGTCGGGTTCGTCGTCAGTCGCACGCCCTTAACCACCGCTTCAGCAACAACCTCAGTGCACGTGAGACGGCAGCCGAACGTCGTCGCAGCGTGAGTCGCAGCTTCGAAGGCTCCCTTCTTAGCTACGACCTCCACATCGCCGACTTCCAGCTCCCGCCCGAATCCACCCTCTGCGGACATTCCCTGCAGCAGAGCGGCATCCGCCAGAGCAGCGGCGTCAGCGTCGTGCGCATCGTTCGGGGTGGCATACACATCAACATCCCAGGCGGACGCTCTATCCTCTATCCTGGCGACAAGATCGTCGTTGCTGGCACCGACGAGCAGATTCAGCGCTTCCACCGTCTGCTCGACACCAGCCAGCGCACGCCGTCTGACCGTCAGTCGGGCACCCGCACTCACGTCACACTCGAGCAGTTTGTCGTCGGACCCTCCAGCCCCCTCGTCGGCACGTCGCTCATGCAGTCAGGCATCCGCGAACAGGCACAATGCGTCGTCATGGGTATCGAGCGCGATGGCAGTCTGCTCGCCAATCCCGACCCCCTACTTACTTTCAGGACGGGCGACCTCGTCGTCGTGGCGGGAGAGACGGAACGAATCCGGCAGTTTGTCCGCAGCAACAGCGGAGACGACAAGGAAGAGAGCAGCGAAGGGTAATCCCTTTGTTTCCCTCTTTGCTCATCAATTTTCAATTTTTCATTTTCAATTTTCAATTTTCAATTATTAGTCGTATCTTTGCACGATAAATAGTTTCGTTTTTGAGAATCAATCACAGAATGACGATATGAATACAACAGAACAGACAGCGGCGAAGACAGAGAGTGTGAGCTTCGTCGAAGAACAAGTGAAGAAGGACCTGGCAGCGGGTAAGAATGGTGGACGTTTGCAAACTCGTTTCCCGCCCGAACCGAACGGCTACCTGCACATCGGTCATGCGAAGGCCATCGCGATTGACTTCGGACTGGCGAAGAAGTATGGTGGTGAGTGTAACCTGCGCCTCGACGATACGAATCCGCAGAAGGAGGATGGCGAATATGTGGAGGCCATTAAGCGCGACATCGAGTGGCTGGGCTTTGAGTGGGCTCACCTCTATCATGCGAGCGACTACTTCCAGCAGCTCTGGGACTTGGCGGTCGAACTGATCAAGCAGGGTCGTGCCTACGTGGACGAGCAGACGAGCGAGGAGATTGCCGCGCAGAAGGGTACGCCGACGCAGCCTGGGCAGAACAGTCCGTACAGGGACCGTCCGGTGGAGGAGAACCTGCGCCTGTTTGAGGAGATGAACAGTGGTCGTGTGGAACGGGGACGGATGGTGTTGCGTGCCAAGATTGATATGGCAAGCCCTAATATGCACTTCCGTGACCCTATCATGTATCGTGTGCTGAACATGCCGCATGACCGTACGGGGAACAAGTGGAATGCTTACCCGATGTATGACTATACGCACGGGCAGTGTGACTACTTCGAGGGTGTGACCCATTCGTGGTGTACGCTGGAGTTTGTAAGCCATCGTCCGCTTTATGACTTGTTCGTTGATTGGCTGAAGGAGTCGAAGCACGAACTGCCGCTGGATGACAACCGTCCGCGCCAGACGGAGTTCAACAAGCTGAACCTGACGCATACACTGATGTCGAAGCGCAATTTGCTCATCCTCACGCAGGAGGGTGTGGTGAAGGGTTGGGACGACCCCCGCATGCCGACGATCTGTGGCTTGCGCCGACGTGGCTACAGTCCGCAGTCGATTCTGAACTTTATCGACAAGATTGGCTACACGACGTTCGATGCCTTGAATGAGATGGCGCTGCTGGAGTCGTCGGTGCGCGATGACTTGAACAAGCGGGCGCTGCGTATGAGTGCTGTGCTGAATCCGTTGAAACTGGTGCTGACGAATTTGCCAGAGGATGCTGAGGAGGTTTATACGGTGCAGAATAATCCGGAGAACGAGGCTGACGGCATGCACGAAATCCGACTGACTCGTGAGTTGTGGATTGAGCGTGATGACTTCCAGGAGGTGGCGGAGAAGAAGTTTATGCGTCTGGCTCCTGGTAAGGAGGTCCGTCTGAAAAATTCATACATCATTCGCTGCTCGGAGAATCCTGATGAGTGTATTGTGAAGGATGCTGATGGCAATATCGTGGAGATTCATGCCGAGGTGATTCCACAGACGAAGACTGGGGAACCGAACAGCAACATGAAGATCAAGGGAAAGACAATTCACTGGCTGTCGTGCCGTCACTGCCTGCCTGCCGAGGTTCGTAATTACGACCGCCTCTGGCTGGTGGCAAATCCTCGTGACGAAATCAAGAAGTGGAGCGACGAGCATGAGGGTGTGCGTGGTATCGAGGCGATGCGTCCGTTCCTCAATCCCAACAGTCTGGAGGTGAACACGACGGCGTTTGTCGAAGAGTGGGCTGCGACCCGTCAGCCGCTCGACTACCTGCAGTTCCAGCGCATTGGTTACTACAATGTGGATCCCGACTCCACACCGGACCATCTGGTGTTCAACCGTACGGTGGGGCTGAAGGATAACTGGAAATGAATAACAGCCTCCATCAGCCCCCTCTAAAGGAGGGGGAGAAGGCTTATGAAGGATTTTAGTTCCAGAGAATTTCAAGACGTGCTTTCACGCTACGAGAAGTCGTTGCGTGAGGGCACGTCTTGTTATCTGGACAGTGACGACTATGTAGATTTGTCGGACTACTACCTCGACGAGAATCAACCCGAGAAAGCGCTGGCTGTCTGCGATGAGGGTTTGCTTCATCATCCCGACGACGACCTCATGCCGGTGGTGAGAGCTGGTGTGCTCATCTACCTTCATCGTTTCGACGAGGCTGAGTCGATTGTCGATTCTCTCGATTCGGCCGACAATTACGACGTCATTTACCTACAGGCTCAGTTGGAGTATGCGCTTTATCAACGTCCCGATGTGGCCAATGCGTATTTTGAAACGTGGATGGGCGAGGTGGAGGACGAGTGGGGATTTTACGACGGTCGCGGATTCAGCAAGAATACGCATGACAGACCTCTCTACGACGAATTTGATGACGAGGAGGAGTCGGTGTCGGAACAGGATGCAGAACGTGAGGTGCGCGATGCCTATCTGCACGTCATTATGTCGTATGTCGAACTGGGTGAGCAGGGACGTGAAGAGTATGCACAGAAATGGGTGAAGGCCTATCTGGATCGTTTCGACACGTTGGGCAACTTCGAGAGCGACTTGGCCATCGCCGACATTTGCAGGGATGAGGGTTATGTTGAACTGGTTGAGTTGATTTTCCTCCGTCTGCTCGACACCGATCCCTACCTGCCAAACGGTTGGACGATTCTGTCCGCTGCTCAGCAGACGATGGAAAAGTATGACGAGGCACTCAATTCGCTGGGCTTTGCCTTGGCCATCAACCCCGATGATGAATTGGCCTTGCTCACGCAGGCTCATTCCTATTATGGATTGCAGAACTATGCCGAGGCTTTGCCTGTGTTCTTGAAATACAGGCGTCTGACGGGAGCCCACAGCGAGGATCAGTATATCGCTTTCTGCTATGCCTGCTTGAATGAGTTAGAACTGTCGGTGGGTTACTGGAAATCGGCTTTCAGCTATGTCAGCAAGACGAAAGACTTGGATTCAGAACAGAGGGCATGGAAATACTTCGAAGTGTCGGATGGTCTGTGTATGGCGCAGCAGTTCGACCTGGCCGCCAAGGCTATCGAGCGTGCTCTGGCAATCGACCCTAAGAACATCGACTATCGTTTGCAGCAGGGAACTGTGTTGCTGGGTCAGGGACTTGCAGAACAGGCCACCGATACGTTCAGTTCTATCTTGGAAGACAATCCGCAGCATTACCATTCGCTTCTCTTTGCCTTTGCCATCCGCTTCTTAGCCTACGACTACAACAATATGGCTGAGGTGATTCTCCATTCTCTGAAGGATATGGAACTGAAGGAGGAGGATTTTCCTGCACGCAATCATGTGTATGCCTATCTGGCAATGGCACAATATCAGAATGGGGAAACATCTGAAGCTCTTCAAAGTCTGAAAACAGCCTGTGAACTTACACCAGAACTCGTGGGGCACATGTTTCGAGACCTACTGCCAGACACGGTTCTGCCCCAAGATTATTACGAATATTTAAAAATAAAGTTGAACGGGAAACGTTGAACGTTCGACGAAAAAAGTACCAAATAAAACATTGACCATGAAACATTTACTGATTACTTGCTTAGTGATGGCTTTTGCACTGAACATGACAGCGCAACGCCAAGAACAACTGTTAAGGACATGGCGATTCTCGCACGATGATGCTCCTGTGAATTCTTCGGAGACATTCAACGACCATCGCTGGCAGGTGGTCACCGTTCCTCACGACTGGGCTATCAGCGGTCCTTTCGACTTCAACCTCGACCGACAAAAGGTGGCCATTGAACAAAATGGCGAGAAGGAGGCTTCGGTGAAAAATGGCCGCACAGGAGCGTTACCCTGGATTGGGGTGGGGTGGTATCGTACCACTTTCAGTGTACCTCAAAATGCAGAAAAGGCGTTGTTAAACTTCGACGGCGCCATGTCTGACCCCGAAGTCTATGTCAATGGCCAGAAGGCTGGCGAGTGGAAATACGGCTACTCAGCCTTTAACATTGACGTTACACCTTATATATATAAAGATGGACGTCCGAATACACTGGCTGTTCGTCTGAACAACCTCCCGCAGAGTAGTCGTTGGTATCCAGGTGCAGGTCTTTATCGTCCAGTCACCCTCATCACCACAGGATTATTCGCCATTAAGCAGTGGGGTATCAACGTAGAGACCCAACAACTGGACTTTGCCAGTCGCAACGCTACGATTGAGGTGACCGTGTCTGCTTTTGGCTGTTATTCGTCTAAATACAGCGTCCGTGTCTCTACTCATGGACAAGAAGCCCACCTGCCAATCCTCAACGCCGATTGTCTGGGTGACATCATCGCAAGGGGGACAGTCAATTTGAAAGATGTGCAATGGTGGTCGCCCGAACATCCTCAACTCTACGACCTCACCGTCAGCCTCGAGGACGGAAACGGACGCATCGTTGACCAAAAGACGGTGAAATATGGTATACGCACCCTCAGCGTTGATGAACGACGTGGTTTTGTCCTCAATGGTCGTCAACGCAAATTCAAAGGTGTCTGCCTGCACCACGACCTCGGTATGCTCGGTTCTGCAGTAAACAAAGCTGCCCTTGCTCATCAGCTTGTCCTCTTGAAAGAGATGGGTTGCGATGCCATCCGCACTTCTCACAACATGCCCTCCCAGTGGCAGATGGACCTCTGCGACTCGCTTGGTCTGATGGTCATGGCCGAGTCGTTCGATATGTGGCGCTATCCCAAGGTGAAGAACGGCTACAACCGGTATTATGACCAGTGGTGGGTACGCGACCTTGTCAACCTCGTCGAGGCCAACCGCTTACACCCCAGCATCGTCATGTGGAGCATCGGCAACGAAATCCCCGAGCAGGGTAACACCGAAGGCACACGCATGATTCGAGACATGCAGAACCTTATCCATCGTCACGACCCCACACGTCCTGTCACTACAGGCATGGATCGTATCGACAACGCCCTGAGCAGCGGTTTTGCACAGGTCATCGACATTCCAGGCATCAACTATCGTCTGCCACGCTACGAGAATGCCTACCAGCACTTGCGTCACGGCTTCGTGCTCGGCAGTGAGACAGCATCGACGGTCAGCAGCCGCGGAGTCTATAAGTTTCCTGTCGTCCCGTCGCGAAATGCAGTCTATGACGACAACCAGTGCAGTGGTTACGACGTCGAGGCTTGTCCGTGGAGCAACCTGCCCGACGAGGACTGGGCATTTCAAGACGATATGCCGTGGGTCATCGGCGAATTTGTGTGGACGGGTTTTGACTATCTTGGCGAACCGACACCCTACGATGGCAAGGGCAGTCGTAGCAGTTATTTCGGCATCTTCGACCTTGCAGGTCTGCCCAAAGACCGCTACTATCTCTATCGGTCACGCTGGAACACAGACGCCCCTACCATCCATCTGCTCCCTCACTGGACATGGCCAGGGCGCGAAGGTGAAATCACTCCTGTCTATTGCTACACCAACTATTCCACCGCCGAACTCTTTGTTAATGGGGTGAGTCAGGGACGCATCAGCAAGACTACCACTTACAATCTGCAAAGTACCAAGTATGAGCCAGTCAGTGCCGAAAACACAGCAGTTCTCGACCGCTATCGCTTGCGTTGGAACGATGTCCGCTATCAGCCAGGTGAACTCCGAGTGGTTGTCTATGACAAGGACGGCAACAAGGCAGGAGAACAGGTTGTTCGCACAGCAGGTAAGCCCGATCACATCGAGCTGACGGCCGATCGTAATACATTGTGTGCCGATGGTGATGATATGGCGTTTCTTACAGCTCGTGTAGTTGACAAAGATGGAAATCTCTGTCCCGATGCCGACAACCAGCTGACCGTCAAAGTCACAGGCGCAGGTAGTTTCAAGGGCATTTGCAACGGCGATGCCACCAGCACTGAGGTCTTCACCCGTCCTCAGATGCGTGCCTTCCATGGCCAGCTCTCTGTCGGTGTCATTACCACTACCAAGCCAGGAAATATCCATGTTACGCTGAGTGGGAAAGGATTGAAGTCTGCCACCCTCCACCTCATATCAAAATAATAATGTAGAGAAAAACAGAAATCCCTGCACCCACCTCGGATGCAGGGATTTTTTGTGGGGTGCCCGGACGGACTCGAACCGTCGACATTCAGAACCACAATCTGACGCTCTAACCAACTGAACTACGGGCACCATGTTGCTTCCCTTTCGGAAAGCGAGTGCAAAGGTACGATAAAAAATTAAAAGTGAAAAGTGAAAAGTGAAAAAATTTGCAGTTGAAGGCAAAAAATCACTGATAGAACTCTTTTTTGCCCGCTGAGAGGGTATTTTTCATCAGTGAACAGATGGTCATGGGACCTACGCCGCCTGGTACAGGAGTGATGGCCGAGCAGAGTGGAGCCACTTCGTCGAACTTCACATCTCCGCACAACCGGTACCCACTTTTTCGGGTGGGGTCGGGCACACGCGTAGTGCCTACGTCGATGACGACAGCACCTGGCTTGACCATGTCGGCAGTGACGAAGTTAGGCGTACCGATGGCAGCGATGATGATGTCGGCCTGCCGACATTCTTCCTTCAGGTTCTTGCTGTGGCTATGGCAGACGGTGACGGTCGCATCGCCTGGTTGCCTTTTCTGCATCATCAGAGTGGCCATGGGCTTTCCGACAATATTACTTCTACCAAGTACGACGCACTTCTTACCGCTTGTCTCGATGTCGTAGCGACGCAGCAGCTCGAGGATGCCGTTCGGTGTGGCAGAGATGTAACAAGGCAGCCCAATGGACATACGTCCCACATTGATGGGGTGGAATCCATCGACATCCTTGCGATAGTCAATCGCCTCGATGACCCGCTGTTCCGAGATGTGGCGGGGAAGGGGAAGCTGGACGATGAAACCGTCGATGTCCTCGTTGCGGTTCAGTTCGTCCACCTTGCGTAGCAGCTCTTCCTCAGTCACATCGGCCTCGTAGCGGATGAGGGTGGAGGTGAAGCCACACTGCTCGCAGGCAATGACTTTATTCTTAACGTAGGTTTCACTACCTCCGTCGTGGCCGACGAGGATGGCTGCCAGATGGGGACGTTTTCCACCAGCGGCAACGATGCGTGCCACTTCTTCTGCAATCTCAGCCTTAATGGCGGTGGCTGTTGCTTTTCCGTCGATGAGAGTCATAAAAGATAAAAAGTTAATAATACCTGCTGGCTCACACTTCACGCTTCACGCTTCACACTTCACGTATCCGTGCTTGGAACTTAGCGACGACGTCCGCGCATCGGCATGGCTGGCATCTTGGGGAAGCCCTTGGTGGTGACCATGTGCATCATCTTGCGCATCTGTTCAAACTGCTTCGTAATGCGGTTCACCTCGTCGAGACTGACACCGCTACCACGGGCAATGCGCTGTTTGCGGCTCATGTTGATGCAGTCGGGATGCTCGCGCTCGTAGGGCGTCATGCTTCCAATCATGGCCTCGACACCCTTGAAAGCGTCATCGTCGATGTCGATGTCCTTCAGAGCCTTGCCCATACCTGGAATCATGCCCATGAGATCCTTCACGTTGCCCATCTTCTTGATTTGCTGAATCTGGCTGATGAAGTCGTTGTAGTCGAACTTGTTCTTCGCCATCTTCTTCTCCAGACGCTTGGCCTCCTCTTCGTCGAATTGCTGCTGAGCACGTTCCACGAGCGACACGATGTCGCCCATGCCGAGGATGCGGTCGGCCATGCGTTCGGGGTGGAACACGTCGAGGGCCTCCATCTTTTCACCCGTACCCACAAACTTGATGGGTTTATCGACAACGGTACGGATGCTCAGCGCAGCACCACCACGTGTGTCACCGTCCAGTTTGGTCAGCACAACGCCATCGATTTCGAGGCGTTCGTTGAAGGTTTGGGCCGTATTGACGGCATCCTGACCCGTCATGGCATCGACAACAAGCAGGGTTTCCTGCGGATGGACAGCATTCTTAATGTTTTCAATCTGCTGCATCAGTTCCTCGTCGATGCTCTGTCGGCCGGCAGTATCGACGATGACAACGTCGTAGTTCTTCTGACGAGCCTCCTGGATGGCATTCATAGCCACCTGGATAGGATCCGTAGCGCCCATTTCCAGATGGATAGGCACACCCACCTGCTCGGCCAGCACACGCAGCTGTTCCATGGCAGCGGGACGGAAAGTATCGCAGGCAGCCAGCAACGGACGGTGGTGCATCTTCGTCTTGAGCAGCAAAGCCAGCTTACCACTCATCGTGGTCTTACCCGCACCGTTCAGACCCGCCATCAGGATGACAGCAGGACGTCCGTCAAGATTCAGTTCCGACGCCTTTCCGCCCATCAGCTCGGCCAGTTCGTCGTGGACAATCTTGACCATCATCTGACCAGGCTTTACGGCGGTGAGAACGTTTTGTCCCAATGCTTTCTCCTTCACGGTGTCGGTGAAGGACTTTGCCACTTTATAGTTGACGTCGGCCTCGAGAAGAGCCTTACGCACATCTTTGAGAGTTTCGGCAACATTGATTTCGGTGATTTTGCCTTCACCCTTCAGTATCTTGAACGACCGTTCAAGTCTTTCAGACAGATTTTCAAACATCAGAATATATGAGTTTTAGCTTTTAATTTTTAATTTTTCACTTTTCACTTTTCACTTTTCACTTTTCACTTTCCTGGTTCCTTGGTAGATGAGGAAAACGATGAGGGCGATGAGCAGGGCGATGCACGTATAGCCGATGATGTGGCTATAGTGCGAGATGGTAGCGATGAGCGTTGCCTTATCGACCTGTGTGTGGCAAGCATAGCCAATGGCTACAAGGATTCCGTTCCATAGGCCGGCGCCCAGACAGGTGTAGAGGATGAAACTGGCGAGGTTCATCCGTGCCAGTCCTGCGGGAATGGAAATCAACTGGCGGATGGCAGGAATCATACGTCCGATAAGGGTCGAAATGGCACCGTGACGGTCGAAGTACTGTTCCGCCTGTTCCACCTTCCGTTCGTTGATCAGGCACATGTGTCCCAGTCGGCTGTTGGCAAACGCATAGACGATGGGACGCCCCAGAAAGTAGGCCAAAACATAGTTGATAAGGGCACCGAGCAATGCGCCGAATGTGCCGCAGAGGATCACCATCGGAAACGACATCTCACCCGTTTCGGCAGCCATGTAGGCAGCCGGTATCATCACCACCTCGCTGGGGAACGGGATAAACGAACTTTCGATGGCCATGAACAGGATAATCCATCCATAGTTCAGGTTGTCCAGCGCACCTTGTGAGAGGTTGACAATCAATTCTTCCATGAAAACTATGATCTTTCTTTTCTAACCGATTTTTCTTTTACCTTAAATACATACGCGCGCGTAAGCACACAAAAATCGCTTGCAAAGTTACGAAAAAACGCCCGAACTGCCAAACATTTCCAGCGCAGACGCACCCATTTTTCCTTCGCGGCGAACTCCAATGCTGCCTGAGGCATAGAATAAACTCAAATTATCATTGAAATTTCTATAAATATCAATGGAATTTCTATGAGTATCAATGGAGTTTTTACAAATTTCAATGATATTTTGACTTCTCTCTATGGCTTGACCAAGTTTTTGTACGTTTTAGCTGACTATTCGGGGTGCTTGTGCTAAGATGAAGATGGGGTGGGGTGAGCAGGGAATTAAACCAGACAGACAGTCGGAATGCGCGCAGTTTGAACTGCGATGAGGGCGTGTTTTAGGTTTTTTAGCATAAAAATGCGGATTATCTCGGATTTTTGTCGTACCTTTGCAACTCGAAATTAAAATCACAGGAAAATCAATCGTTTAAAACAATGAACATTACATTTAATGCGTCTGACAAGGTGAACGGCACACTGACCGCCGTCATCGAACCTGCAGACTATCAGGAGAAACTGGCCAAGGCCATCAAGGATTTCAGCAAACGTGCCAATATGCCAGGCTTTCGCCCTGGAAAAGTGCCCGCAGGACTGATTAAGAAGCAGTTCGGACAGAGTCTGCTGGCCGAGGAGGTGAACAAGATGTTGCAGGAAGGCTTATACAACTATATCCGCGACGAGAAAATCAACATGCTTGGTGAGCCGCTGCCGACAGAGGCTAATAACGAGAATACGTTCCAGGATGGCGACACATTTACGTTCACGTTCGACATTGCTGTGGCTCCGGAGTTTGAAGTGAAACTGTCGAAGAAGGACAAGGTGGTTTACTACAACGTGACGGTGAGCGACGAGATGGTGCAGAACCAGGTGCAGATGTACCGTCAGCGTGGCGGCAGCTATGACAAAGTGGATAGCTACGAGGACAACGACATGATCAAGGGTGTGATCACCGAACTTGATGCCGACGGCAACCCTGTTGAGGGTGGTGTGTCGGCTGAAGGCGTAGTGATGCTGCCGAAGTATTTCCGCGGTGCCGACGACCAAAAGAAGTTGTTCGAAAAGGCAAAGGTGAACGACGTGATCCGTTTCAACCCTGCCAAGGCTTACGACAACAGCGAGGCCGAGCTGGCAAGCCTGCTGAAGGTTGAGAAGGAGAAAGCTGCTGAATATAAGGGCGATTTCAACTTCCAGATTACCGAAATCACTCGCTATATGCCAGGTCCTCTGAATCAGGATCTGTTCGATCAGGTGTTCCCCAAGGGTACCGTGACGACAGCCGAAGAGTTCTCGGCTAAAATCAAGGAGCAGATTGAGAATCAGTTCCGTAAAGACAGCGACTACCGCTTCCTGCTCGACCTGCGCAAGTATGTCACCGAGAAGGTGGGCAAGCTCGAGTTCCCCGACGAGAAGCTCAAGCGCATCATGCTCGCCAACACCAAGGGCGATGAGCAGAAGGTCGAGGACAACTACGAGAAGAGCGTGGAAGAGCTGACCTGGCATCTCATCAAGGAGAAGCTGGTTGAGCTGACCGGCGTCAAGGTTGAAGACAACGACGTGCTGGAGATGGCCAAGGAAGTGACTCGCATGCAGTTTGCCCAGTACGGTATGCTCAACATCCCCGATGAATACATCGACAACAGCGTGAAGGAAATGCTCAAGAAGCGCGAGACGGTGGATAATCTCATCGACCGCAGCGTCGAGGTAAAACTCGGAACGGCGCTGAAGGAGATGATCACCCTCGACGAGAAGAGCGTCAGCGCTGAGGAGTTTAACAAACTCTTCGAATAGTTCCCAGCCTGAGGCTACCCGCCCGAAGAGGATTTGCTGAGTAGATACTGTTCAACGGAATTTCTTAAAAAATCAAAAAAAAGTCGCAAGTAGTGCAATTTACTTGCGACTTTTTTATATCTTTGCAACATATATACCATACATTATATATTCTTTAAGGTAAAAACAACATGATTCAAGATTTCAAAAAGTATGCGACAGGCCATCTCGGCTTGAACAGCCAGGTGCTGGACGACGTTATCAAATCGCAGGCAGGTTATCTCAACCCTTATATTTTGGAGGAACGCCAACTGAATGTAACTCAACTCGATGTGTTCTCACGCTTGATGATGGACCGCATCATCTTCCTCGGCACCGAGGTGAATGACTATACAGCCAACGTACTGCAGGCGCAGATGCTCTATCTCGACTCTGTCGATAGCGGCAAGGACATCAGCATCTACATCAACTCGCCTGGTGGCAGTGTCTATGCCGGACTTGGCATATACGACACGATGCAGTTTATCAACAGCGACGTGCAGACCATCTGCACGGGCATGGCTGCCTCGATGGCTGCCGTGTTGCTCGTGGCTGGTACGAAGGGTAAGCGTCAGGCACTGCCTCACAGCCGCGTGATGATTCACCAACCGATGGGAGGTGCTCAGGGACAAGCCAGTGACATCGAGATTACAGCTCGCGAAATCCAGAAACTGAAGAAGGAGCTCTATACCATCATCGCCGACCACAGTGGTCAACCTTTCGATAAGGTGTGGGCCGACAGCGACCGCGACTACTGGATGACGGCGCAGGAGGCTTGCGACTACGGAATGATTGACCAAGTGCTCAACCGCAAGAAGTAAGGGAGGAACAGAAAGCAATGGCAAAACTTAGAACCTGTTCTTTCTGCGGACGCAACGAGCGTGAAGTGGGCTTTCTCATTACCGGCATCGACGGAAACATCTGTGACGAATGTGTTGAGCAGGCCCATGAAATTCTGGTCGAAAACAAACGTGCCAAGGCGCAGCAGCACGCTGCACTGGACCTTAAAAAGCTCCCCAAGCCTGCCGAAATTAAGGCTTACCTCGACCAATATGTCATCGGACAGGACGATGCGAAGAAGTCACTTTCGGTAGCTGTCTATAACCACTACAAACGTCTGCAGCAAGTAGATAAGAGTGGGGCAGAGGAGGTGGAACTGGAGAAGTCGAACATCATCATGGTGGGAAGCACTGGTACGGGCAAGACCTTGCTGGCCAAGACGATTGCCAAGATGCTCGTCGTTCCTTTCACCATTGTCGATGCCACCGTGCTCACCGAGGCAGGTTATGTGGGCGAAGACGTCGAAAGTCTGCTCAGCCGTCTGTTGCAAGAGTGCGACTACGATCCGAAACGTGCCGAACAGGGTATTGTTTTCATTGACGAGATTGACAAAATTGCCCGCAAGAGCGACAATCCCAGCATCACCCGCGATGTCAGCGGCGAAGGTGTGCAGCAGGGTTTGCTCAAACTGCTTGAAGGCTCTGTGGTCAACGTACCGCCCTATGGTGGACGAAAGCACCCGGAGCAGCAGTTCATCCAAGTTGATACGAAGAACATCCTCTTCATCTGCGGTGGTGCATTCGACGGCATAGAGCGGCGCATTGCCCAGCGACTCAATACCAATGTCGTGGGCTTTGATGCCGTGCAGAATGTGCAGAAGATTGATAAGTCGAACCTCATGCAGTACATCGCACCGATGGACCTCAAGTCGTTCGGACTCATCCCCGAAATTATCGGTCGTCTGCCCATCCTCACGCACCTCGAGCCCCTCAACCGCGAGGCCTTGCGCAACATCCTCACCGAGCCGAAGAACTCTATCATCAAGCAGTATGTCTATCTGTTCAAGCTCGACGGTGTCGAACTCACTTTCGACGATGACGTGCTCGATTTCGTCGTCGATAAAGCCATCGAGTTCAAGCTCGGGGCCCGTGGACTCCGTTCTATCGTCGAGGCCATCATGATGGATTCCATGTTCGAGATTCCCTCGAAGCATACCGACACGTTCCGCGTGACCCTCGACTTTGCCAAACAGCAGATGGCCAAGACCAATATGAACGTGCTGAAAGAGCGTCAGGAATGACCTTTCATCGCGTCAAAGGACGGATAGAGCAAGTTTTTAGGAAATTTTGATATTTTTTGACAAAAATATTTGCAGATATCATTTTCCCTGCATATCTTTGTCAAATAAATGTAAACATTGACCACTCATGAAGAAGAAGCACAAAACATTGCAGGATGCCCTGAAGTATTACTTCGGTTTCGACTCCTTCAAGGGCGACCAAGAAGCCATCATCCAAAACCTTCTTGATGGTAACGACACTTTTGTGCTCATGCCGACGGGTGGCGGAAAGTCGATGTGCTACCAGCTGCCAGCTCTGCTGATGGAGGGAACAGCCATCGTCATCTCCCCTCTGATTGCGCTCATGAAGAACCAGGTCGATGCCATCAAGCACTATAGCGAAGAGGATACCGTCGCCCATTTCCTCAACTCCTCGCTCAACCGTCAGAGCATTGAGCAGGTGAAGCAGGATATCGTGGACGGAAAGACGAAGTTGCTCTATGTGGCACCTGAGTCGCTGACTAAGGACGAATACGTCGAATTTCTGCGAACCGTCAAAATCTCCTTCTACGCCATCGACGAGGCTCACTGCATCTCGGAGTGGGGGCATGATTTCCGTCCGGAATATCGCAAGATTCGCCCGATTATCAACGAGATAGGCAAAGCCCCCATCATCGCACTCACTGCCACGGCTACCGACAAAGTGCGTACTGACATCAAGAAGAGTCTGGGCATCATCGAAGCTAAGGACTTCAAGTCGTCGTTCAACCGTCCCAACCTCTACTACGAAGTTCGTCCCAAGACCAAGGATGTTGACAAGGAGATTATTCGCTACATCCGGCAGAACGAGGGAAAGAGCGGTATTATCTACTGCCTGAGCCGAAAGAAGGTGGAAGAACTGGCGGAAGTCCTAAAGGCCAACCACATCAAAGCTGCCGCCTATCATGCCGGTTTGGAGAGTCAGGTGCGCAGCGAAACACAGGACGATTTCATCATGGAGCGCATCGACGTCATCGTTGCTACCATCGCCTTTGGCATGGGTATTGACAAACCAGACGTCCGCTTTGTGATTCATTACGATATCCCCAAGAGCCTCGAAGGCTATTATCAGGAAACCGGACGTGCAGGACGTGACGGCGGCGAAGGGCGTTGCATTGCCTTCTTCACCCGCAAGGACTTGCAGAAGCTGGAGAAGTTTATGGAAGGAAAGCCTGTTGCCGAGCAGGACATCGGTCGGCAACTGCTCAAGGAAACAGCCAACTACTGCGAATCCACTGTCTGCCGCCGCAAACTCCTTCTTCATTACTTTGGAGAAAAATACGAGCCCGACAACTGCGAGAACTGTGACAACTGTCTCCACCCCAAGAAACAGGTAGATGCACAGCAGCAGCTTCTCCTCGTCTTGCGCACTGTGCAACTGGTCAAGGAGAACTTCAAAGCCGACTACATCATCGACATCCTCCGTGGCAACGAAACCGAGAACATCTTGGCTCGTAAGCACGAAGAACTGGAAACGTTCGGCGAAGGCGTCGATGTGGAAGAAACGATGTGGACAGCTGTCATCAATCAGGCAATGCTGAGCGACTATCTCAAAAAGGATGTCGAGAACTATGGCCTGCTCAAACTCACGAAGGACGGCAAGAAATTCCTCAAGAAACCGACCGTGTTCATGGTGAGCGAAGATAATGACTTCGACGACGATGTCGAACCCAGCAACGAGGGTGGGGTAGCCAGTGCCAACGAAGAACTGCATGCCCTGCTTGTCGGTCTGCGCAAGACCCTCTCTCGAAAGTATAACGTCCCGCCTTACGTCATCTTCCAAGATAACTCACTCGACGAGATGACTCTCAACTATCCCACTAATCTGGAGGAACTACAGAACATCACCGGTGTGGGTGCGGGCAAGGCTAAGCGTTATGGCAAGGAATTCTGTGAGCTCATCAAGCGCTACTGCGAAGAGAATGACATTACACCGCCTGCCGAAGACGAACGTGTCCGCACGGTAGCCAACAAGTCGAAGGCGAAGATTAGTATCATCCAAAGCATTGACCGTCAAGTTGCGCTCGACGACATCGCGCTGATGAAAGGTATGGAATTCAGTGAGTTGCTCGACGAAATTGAAGCGATTGTTTATAGCGGAACGCGCATCAATATCGACTATTTCCTCGAAGAGATTATGGATGAGGATCGCGTTGACGACATCTACGAATATTTCCGCGAAAGCGAGACCGATGACCTCGATACCGCCATCGATAACCTCGATAACGACTACACCGAGGAGGAGGTTCGTCTCGTCCGCATCAAGTTCATGTCTGAGATGGCTAATTGAACGTTTTCGTTCAGCCAAATGAACAAAGTCAAACTTTTTTGAACTTTGTCATGGCGAGAAAACGTCTGATGTTAATTGAACGTTTTCGTTCAGCCAAATGCACAAAGTCAAACTTGTTTGAACTGTGTCATGGCGAGAAAACGTCTGATATTAATCGAACGTGAATAGTGAACATTATTGAGTGTTTCTTGTTTAAGTTTCGTGTGTTGGCTGACTCGCCAGAACACTCAACACTGGACACTCAACACAAAACATTCATCGAAGTGTCAATCCGTATTATTCAAGGGCATTTCAGCCAACAGTTAGCACTACAGTTTGCTCCAGGTCTCAAGGCGGGTTTTCCCTCGCCTGCCGAAGACTATCTGCACGATAGTCTTGATTTCAATCGTGACCTCATCCGCAATCCCGAATCTACTTTCTATGGAAAAGTTGAAGGCGATTCGATGATTGAAGCCGGTATTTTCGACGGTGATATCGCTGTCATCGACCGAAGCCTCGAACCCCGCGACGGTGATATCGTGGTAGGGTATATCAATGAGGAGTTTACCATTAAGTATCTCGACCTCAGCCATCGTGCCGACGGATATATTGAGCTGCGTCCTGCCAATCGTAATTTCCAACCGATTCGCATCAGTGCCGACGACGATTTCGAAGTTTGGGGCGTCGTCGTCTGGACTATCAAGAATTGGCGTACGCTCTGACCAAGAAATGATATGGGTTCGCCGTTAGGCGAATCAAGCAAACTCTCGTCATCCGTCATTAACCGATCGTCTTCGTGGAATCCATGTACGGCATCATCGACTGTGACAACTGCTATGTCTCCTGCGAACGAGTCTTTCGTCCGGATTTGAAAGACAAACCCGTCGTCGTGCTCAGCAACAATGATGGCTGTGTGGTGGCACGTTCCAACGAAGCCAAGCGCATGGGCATCAAGGCTGGTACGCCTTATTATCAACTGGCAGAGCAGTTTCCCAACCAGAAAATAGCCGTCTTTTCCAGCAACTACGAACTCTACGGCGAATTGACTGCCCGTGTCGTCGAAATCATCCGTCGTCATGCGCCGTCCTATTTCCGTTATAGTATCGACGAATGCTTTGTGCGACTGGATGGCATGGAGCATCACGACTTGAAGTCATGGGGCGAACAGCTGCACCAAACCGTCAAGCGCAGCGTAGGCATGCCTGTCAGCATCGGCATTGCCCCGAACAAAACCCTCGCCAAGATGGCCAGCTACTTTGCCAAGCGCTATCAAGGTTATCACCACTGTTGCCTCATCGACACCGACGAACGTCGTCTCAAAGCGCTCCGTCTTTTTCCCATCGACGAGGTGTGGGGCATCGGCCGCCGCTACGTCGCTCGTCTCAACAGCCTTGGGGTGCAGACTGCTTACGATCTGGCTCAGCATAACCTCAGTTGGCTGCGAGCCATGTTTCACAACGTTGTCATCGAACGCACCTGGCGCGAACTCAATGGCGAGGACTGTGTGCCCGATGAACAGATGGTGGCGAAGAAAAGCATCTGCACCAGCCGTTCCTTTAACGGTATGGTTACCGACCTCGACACGTTGCAAACCCACGTGGCCAACCATGCAGCCCGTTGTGCGGAGAAGCTTCGCCGTCAAGGTTCTGCCGCCTCCATTGTTTCCGTCTTTATCCAAACCAATGCTTTTCGTGAGGACCTGCCTCAAAGCCATGACTTTCAGGAAACTCGCCTGCTTACCCCTTCCAACTCGACTCAAGTCATCGTCCGTGCCGCCAGTCAGCTACTGCGAAAACTCTACAAACCAGGCTTCCACTATAAGAAAGCCGGTGTCATCGTCATGGAGATTGGTCCTAACAGCCCTGTCCAGCAAGACCTCTTCGACTACAATGCCGAGCAGTTTGAGAGGATGCGACGTCTCGATGCTGTCGTCGATCGCATCAACCGTCAGCAGGGTTCCGAAACCATTGTCCTCGGTTCGCAGCAATATACACGTCCCGACGGACAAGGTAAAGCCGACGTCTTTGCCAACGCTATCCGCCACGATTTCCGTAGTCCCAACCCCACTACCCGCTGGTCGGACATCATCCGCCTCCACTGAACCACGAATGACACGAATGACACGAATACTTATGAACACCACGAATGACACGAATACTTACGAACACCACGAAAACTTATGAACACCACGAATGACACGAATACTTACGAACACCACGAATGACACGAATGACACGAATAAGTCAACAACGAAAACAAACGGAAATAATCGGAAGGACCGGAAATACATACTAAAAGACAACTCAGACAACAGGTGACAACACATCTCTTTTCATGCTTAGGTGGAGCTATCTCTTCACGTTTTCGTTGTCCCAGGTTGTCTTCAAAATTTATTTACCCGTCTTTCTTTTGATGAGCAACAGCGCCAAAGCAATCACGAACATGTTGGTTTATTGATCAGGAATTTGAGTGTTGGAGAATTACGTTTTTCCATCTTAAAAATTCATTCCATCCGTTCCATCTGTGCAATCCGTTCTTGCTCTCATACCTCCCCATTTCTATTACAAATTGATGAAAAGTTGTTTGAAATCAACAGAAGACCAAGGGAAAAACTAAATTTCCTCACACCAAATGAAGTCTTTTTCAAACATTATCTCTAATTTTGCAAATCATTGCACTTGCTGGTTGACTCTATAGGTTCAAATTAAACAAATTAAATTTGTAAAATTTTTGACAACAATTTGAATAATTTCCCGACGAAGTCGGCCTGCATTAAAAAAATATTGGTGTCCGGTAAAATAATAGTCCCGAAGGGACGACGGATTACAGGCAGGGGTGAAGCGAAGCGCAACCCCTGCTATCGTACATGATAGAAGCGAAGCCCCGAAGGGGCGACAGGTAAGATGAATAGCTTGATATTGCATGT
>Ga0247608_10001951_pt1 | contig 27186 bp, 17 predicted proteins | sample 176DNAGHGlowgp2_FD_193490 | JGI IMG/M metagenome (GOLD analysis project Ga0247608, IMG submission 193490) | Sheep rumen microbial communities from Palmerston North, Manawatu-Wanganui, New Zealand - 1766 DNA GHGlow gp2 | ecosystem: Host-associated > Mammals > Digestive system > Stomach > Rumen ... | reverse complement strand
GGCGTAGATAGCGTCGGCCATGGCGTCTATATCCCAGTAGTCGGTCTTGATGGCGTGTTGCAGTATCTCCGCGCAACCCGACTGATGACTGATGATGGACGGGCATCCTACCTGCATCGCTTCCAGCGGAGAGATACCGAAAGGTTCGCTGACGGACGGCATGATATACACATCACTCATTGCCAGCATCTCCTGTACCTGTTTGCCGCGCATGAAGCCCGGGAAATGGAATTTATCTGCTATACCGCGTTTGGCTACCAGATCAATCATCTCCGTCATCTTGTCGCCGCTGCCGGCCATTACGAACCGGACACCGTTAGTTTTGCTCAGCACGCGCGCTGCGGCTTCTACAAAATACTCCGGACCTTTCTGCATCGTGATACGGCCGAGGAAAGTAACCAATTTGTCCTTGCGGGGCGGTTTGGTAAATTCTTCCGGATGAGCCAGAGGTTCCACCGCATTGTGCACCGTGCTCACTTTGCGCGGGTCCTGACCGTATTTGTCAATCACCGTCTGACGCGTGAGGTTACTTACGCATATGATATGATCCGCTTCGTCCATACCGCGTTTCTCAATGGCGTAAACCGTTGGGTTGACATTTCCGCGGCTGCGGTCGAAATCCGTTGCATGCACATGGATAACTAACGGTTTGCCGCTGATGTGTTTGGCGAATACGCCCGCCGGATAAGTCAACCAGTCATGGCTGTGAATGATATCGAAATCCAAACTGTGCGCCAGCACGCTCGCTACCGCTTCATAGTTGCCGATTTCTTCAATCAGATTATCCGGATAGCGACCCGAGAAACCGATGCATCCCAAATCATCTGTACCGATACGGCGGTAGTCGTAACGAATACCGTCGCGCAGATGGTAATACTCCTCCGGGCTCATTCTGCCCTCCATACGCTGCTTGACATAGTCGTAGTTGACATCTTTCCATACAACAGGTACGCTGTTGGCGCCGATGATACGAAGGAAAGACTGGTCTTCGTCGCCCCAGGGTTTGGGGATGACAAACGTGATCTCCATATCTTTCTGCTCCGACATGCCGCGCGTCAGACCATAACTGGCCGTTCCGAGTCCGCCTAAGATATGAGGGGGAAACTCCCAACCGAACATTAGCGCTTTCATTGTAGTGCCTCCTTTTCTTGAGCTTCTTTCTGCTCGCGTTCATATTTCTTCAACGTATCCAACAGGCTAATCACCGCCGCCACGCTCGGCGCACTGCTCATGCCGCCGTGGCCTTTGTAAGGCGGGTTGCCGTCGTAGAACTCGCTCAGCGTACCGATACATAATTCGCTCATCTCCTGCTCAAAACCGACCAGCAGACGCTCCATAAAACTGGTGCCGCTGTACTTATATACATTCATGTATGCACGAGAGTAGGCGGTAATGGTCGAAGGCCATACTACGCCGTTATGCAGTGTGCGCTCGCGTTCTTGCTGACTGATCGTACCAGTGTACATCGGACGGTAACTGCCGCTCTTCGGGCTCAAGCTGCGCAGACCCTTCGGCGTCAGCAGTTCCTTCGTGCAGATATCTACCACTGCTTTCTGCTGTTTCTTATCCAGCGGACTGTACGGCAGACCTACCGCCCAAATCATATTCGGACGAACTTCTTTGTTAGCGTAGTTGTCAATCACGAAATCATTTAGATAGATGCCGTTCCAGAATGTCTTGACGAATGCATCTTTGCTGATTTCGGCTTGATACTCCATCAAGTCAGCACTGGTCTCTTTGCCCATCTCGCGCAGCATCTCTGCGGTAAAGCGCATGGCATTATACCATAATGCATTCACTTCTACGATATATCCCGTACGCGGCGTGATGGGCCAACCGTTCTCGGTGGCGTTCATCCAGGTCGCCGGGCGCTGTGTGCCATCCACCCATATTAGTCCGTTCTGGTGTACTTTGGCGCGAGGGTGATTCTGCTTGCGATACCAGTTGATGATATCCAGACACAACTGCCCGTATAAATCCGCTGCTTCGCGAACCGTATATTTATGTGCGTATTTCTGACAAGCGCGGATGAACCACAACAGCACATCCGGTTCGTCCATGCCGCTCATTTTGATGTCGTGGATACGACCGTTCATGAAGTTCAGAATCTCTTCAATCGCCGTCTTGTTGATGATGGCGTCCCAGTATTCAGGACGGTCTATGTCCAGCGTACAACTGGCTACAGAGAAGAATGTTGCTCGTGCGTCTGCGTGGAACCAGGGGAATCCTGCCAGCAGATAGCATTTGTCGCCCTCACGTTTGTAGAACTGACTCGCGCTGTTTTTCAGCGTCGAGAACATATCCTCGCGGTGAATACGGCGCTCCATCTCTTTCTTCCATACGGTTTTCAGCATACCCGTCTTGCACTCCGTTACGCCTGCTGCAAAAATAACGCTCTCGCCTTTCTTCATCGGCAATTCGAAGTAACCGGGAACCAGCAGGTCCTCTTTGAAAGCATAGCCGCGTTCACGCTCTTTGCGGTACTCGATGTCTTTGTACCACTGCGGGTCGTGATGATACTCCACCGCTTTGCTGAACTGCATGTACAGACTCGGGAAACCGGGATACATGCGATTGACACGACCGTTTTCGCAGTCGTCCATGTTCGGATTGGCCAACGGGTTCTCATGCGTCAGTTCGTTGACGGAGCGGAAGGCCAGGAACGGCCGGAACCGCAATGTGGTCGGACTGCCGGACTCCAACAGCGTGTAACGAATCAGCACACGCGGTTCAAAACTGACGAGCATACGCTCTTTTTGCAGTACCATCGCGCCCACGCGGTACGTGGTGCGCGAGATGACCTCGCAATCAAACTCGCGGATGTACTTGTGCCCGTTGGGCGAGAAATGATTGTTCCCGTACTCGTGCAGGCCCAGATTGAATTCTGCGCCGTGCTGGATAACCGTCTCGTCCAAGGAACTGAGGAGCACGAAATTATCGTCTCCTAAGTTAGGCAACGGCATCACCAGCTGACCGTGGTACTTACGAGTGTTGCAATCGACCAGAGTGGTCGAGTTGTACACCCCTGCACGGTTGGTCCGAATCATCTCTTTCTGAAGCGAACGCTCCAGATTAACAAGTACCGTCTTGTCAAAATTCAGATAACTCATGATGTAAGATTTAACAGTATTGATTAGTTGTATTTGCCTTCAAATTTATCCTGCGCATCCGCCACAAACTGCTTTATGCGCTGTTCTTCCGCTTTCTTGCAAACCAGCAGCACGCCGTTCTGCTCAGCAATAATCATATCGTCTACACCTTGTACTACCGCCAGTTTGCCCGGCTCCAGCGTAACCACATTGCCTTCGGCTTCATAGAAGAGCGCTTCGCTATGCAGCGTCACGTTGCGCTGCGCATCTTTCTCACTTAACTCATATAGCGAACCCCAAGTTCCCAAGTCGCTCCAGCCGAAACTGGAGGGCAATACAAACACATTGTCCGCTTTCTCCATAATACCGTAGTCGATGGATATATTCGGGCATTTTGGAAAGATCTCTTCAATGAAATCATCCTCTCGGTCCGTTCCCATTAGCAATTCTCCTTCGCGGAAACGATCCGCCACTTCCGGCAGTAGATACCGGAATGCTTCGCTGATCGTCTGCAGATTCCATATGAAAATCCCGCTGTTCCAGAGGAAATCACCGCTTTGCAGGAATACTTTCGCCATCTCCAGATTAGGCTTCTCCGTAAATGTTTTCACCGGATAAATCCCATCATTGAGCGGCTTTGCCGCGCTCATTTCATCATTGAGCTCGCTCTGCGAGCGCTCATTTATAAATTGGATATACCCATACCCTGTCTCCGGTCGCGTCGGCTGCATGCCCAAGGTGCATATTGCCTTGTGATGGCTCACAAACTCAAATGCTTTGCGGATGGTATCCCGGAATTTCTCTTCCTCCAGAATCAGATGGTCGCTCGCGGCTACCACTATATTCGCCTGCATCTCAGGCCGGCTCCAGTCCTGATTCTTCGCCGTTAGTCCGGCGCGCTTGAGACACAAAGCACGGATATGCGCGGTCGCGTACGCGATACAAGGCGCCGTATTACGACGCGCGGGCTCGCATAGAATCTGACCTTCTGCCAAATCCGGTACTTGGTCCAGAATCAACTGCTTGTAGGCCACATTGGTAACAATGAATACATTCTCAATCGGCACCAACGGACGGAAACGATCTACCGTCATCTGCAGCAAACTGCGGCCGGTACCAAAAAAATCCAAAAACTGCTTCGGCTTCTCTGTGCGGCTGAACGGCCAGAAACGGCTGCCGACACCGCCCGCCATGATTACGCAATAATTATTGTTTCGTGTGTCTGTCATACGCCTATTCTACATTTTAGCGTGCAAAGATACGACATTATTTTTATATATGCAAGCGCGCGCGAAAATAATTTGCAAAAAAACATTTTTTTGTACTTTTCAAGAGAAACTTTCTCCTTTCACCTTTCACCTTTCAACTTTTTATTGTACCTTTGTGCGCTATTTTGGAGAATTATGGGCTTTACAGTCATAAATCGTAGATTTGCAATCATAAATCTGGTGTTGGTAGCTTTTTTGTCATGCACAAAAGTTCCCACACCTCGCCCCTATGGCTATTACCGCATCACGGTTCCCGACACGGCGTATGTGCCGTTTGAGTCCGTGGCGCCGCACTATCCTTATACGTTTGACCTCTCGGTCAATGCGCAAGTCAAACCGCGTACCGAACCCGGAGAGCAGTACTGGATCAATCTCTATTATCCGGCGCTGGATGCCACTATTCACTGCTCCTACAAACCGGTTCATCATAACCTCCGCGAACTGACGAATGATGCATTGGAGTTCGTTTATCGCAATGCTTCGCATGCCTCCGCCATTCCGGAAAAAGATTACAGCCATCCGGAGGCTGACGTGTATGGTGTTCTCTTTGATTTAGAGGGAAATACGGCTTCGTCGTGCCAGTTCTTTATTACCGATTCCACCCGCCATTTCTTTCGGGCCTCGGTCTATTGCAACTGTCCGCCGAATGCGGATTCATTAGCCCCAGTATATAATTATCTCCGTGCGGATGTGATTCGTATGGTGGAGTCGTTTGAATGGAAAAGAAATTAGCCATATTGCTGGATCCGGAGAAGGCCGACCTCTCGCGCCTTCCGATTACCGACGAGTGTCATCCTGACTATTTCTACGTCGGCGGTTCCACCGGTGGTGATACTACGGATTTTATCAGAAATCTAAAATCTAAAATCTCCAATCTAAAATTTCCAATTCCCGTTGTTCTCTTCCCGGGAAATTCGTCACAGTTTTCCCCTGAGGCTGATGTGATTTTATTCCTGTCTTTGCTCTCGGGTGACAACCCTGAATACCTTGTAGGTCAGCAGATTAAGTCTGCGAGTGTGGTGAAAGAATCGCATGTGGATTTCGTCCCAACAGCTTATGTGCTGATTGATGGTGGTGTGGAGACCAGTACCATGCGTGTAACGGGAACCAAACCGCTTGATCCGACAGATATACACACGATAACGAATACGTGTGTCGCCGCCGAACTAATGGGTAAAAAACTCGTTTATCTGGAAGCCGGTAGTGGTGCTAAAAATCCAGTCTCGCCACAGATAATCAGAGCGGTAAAAAAGCGAATAGATATTCCGGTTGCTGTGGGGGGCGGCATTCGTACTCCGGGAATGATGCAAGCGGCGTATGATGCCGGAGCAGATATCGTGGTGATAGGCAATCATTTTGAGCAGCACCCCGAAGAATGGAAGGATTTCTTTAAGGCATATAAGGCTCTGAAGGTCTCTGCAGATCCGAATGATGAGCGTTATATGCGTCTGGCGTTGGCCGAAGCCAACAAAGCGCTCGACGCCAACGAGATACCCGTGGGTTGCGTCATCGTCAGCCAGAATCAGATTATCGGTCGCGGACATAATTTGACCGAGATGCTGCAGGACGTTACTGCGCATGCAGAGATACAAGCTATCACAGCGGCTACGCAGACCTTAGGCGGCAAGTATCTCCCGGAGGCGACGTTGTACGTCACGGTTGAACCGTGCGTGATGTGTGCCGGTGCCATCGGATGGGCGCAGATAAGCCGCATCGTCTATGGTGCGCCGGATCCCAAACGCGGCTTTGCTACCTATGCTCCGCGGGCGTTCCATCCCAAGGCGTCCGTTACGGCAGGAGTGCTGGAAGAGGAATGCCGCGAACTGATACAGACTTTTTTTAGAAACAAACGATAAAACGATATGAGAAACGTAGTGAATATTGCTGAAGAATGGAGAAATCTGAGAACAACTATCTCCCATACAAAGACCGCACAGACGGTGCTTCGCCTGGGTGCTTTTGCGGTACTGGCGGCAGTGATAGTGCTCCTTTTTCCCCGTTACAACAATTCCTTCCGCTATCATTTTGAGGTAGGCAAACCATGGGGGTATGGTGCTCTCACGGCGGATTTCGATTTTCCGATTTACAAAACGGATGAGCAGTTGGCGAAGGAGGAGAAACAATTGCTCTCCACGTTCACTCCTTGTTATAAATATATCCCACGCGTGCAACGCCAGGTGCTTGTCGTCTCGTTGGCTGACATGGAGTGGATTCAGACGGAAGGGTTCAACCGCATCGCCGTGGTGCAGAACCGCGTGTCGAAGACCTATCCGCTTTCGGAAGTCTATACGCCGATGACTGCGCATAAAACGTTTGGCTACGACTGCAGCCAAAATCTGGTAATGGATACTGTGCTCACCGAGACCATGCGTACCAAGTTGCTGGCGACTCTTTCGCCTACGCAAGGCATCGTGCAGAAGGGGGAGAAAATTATCGATAACGGGGAAATAGTTACCGAGCGTAATTATCAGATTCTCCAGTCCTTACGCCGTGCTTACGAGGACGAATCGCTGGGCAATAAACAGCGCACGCTTTCCATCCTCGGCGAGTCAATATTGGTAGCTCTTTTCCTCTGTTTGTTTGTCATTTATCTCTATGTCTTCCGTCTGCCGTACCTGCGCAGCACTTCGACTGTATTGTTCTTCTGCCTGCAGATGTTCATCGTTATTGCGTTGGCTTGTCTGGCGTTGCGATTCAACCTTACGGTATATCTTATACCGTTTGCATGGGTGCCGATTCTGACGCGAGTCTTCTTTGATTCCCGCACAGCGCTCTTCCTGCATTTTACCACGATACTGATTGTCTCGATTGTAGTGCCGGCGCCGGTAGAGTTTTTCTTTATCCAGATTGTGGTAGGAATGGTAGCCGTCTCTTCGCTGAGCGACATGACGCGCAGGGCACAACTGGTACAGACCGCCGGATGGATACTGCTCACGCAGGTAGTCGCATATACCGCCATCACATTCGCTCAAACGGGTGTGCTCTCTTCGGTCAATCTGTGGATGTATCTCTATTTCTTCATCTGCGCGCTGCTGACTGTCGGCTGTTACGGATTGATTTATATGTTCGAGAAAATGTTCCGCTTTATCTCTTCTATCACTTTGGTTGAACTGACGGATATCAACTCCGAACTGCTGCATACGCTCGCAGAGCGTGCTCCCGGCACTTTCCAGCACTCCATGCAGGTCAGCAATCTGGCGGCTGAAGCAGCGAAGACGATAGGCGCAAATGCCTTACTCGTCCGTACCGGTGCCCTCTATCATGACATCGGTAAGATGACGGACCCGCTCTATTATACAGAGAACCAGACCGGCGGGGAGAATCCGCTCTTGGAACTCGACCCGCGTGATGCGGCGCAGGTAGTCATCGCGCATGTGACGGAGGGCGAGAAAATAGCGCGTCGTAACCATCTGCCGGAGGTGGTGATTAATTTCATCACTACCCACCATGGCACCTCGCTCGTGCGCTATTTCTACAACACCTATTGCAACGCTCATCCGAAGGAGAAAGTGGATGAGTCACTCTTCCGATATCCGGGTAGCAAACCGACAACCAAAGAGGCGGCTATATTGATGATGGCGGATGCAGTAGAAGCACGTTCGCGCAGTCTGGAGGATTTCTCGGAAGAGGCCATCAAGAATGCCGTCAACCAGATGATTGATGCCCAGATAGCGGATGGTCAGTTCTCCGAGACACCGCTCAGTTTCAAGGACGTAGAAGATATCCGTCGTGTCTTCACGACGCGTCTGACGGCTATGAACCATCACCGGATTTCGTATCCCACACTCAATAAATGATCAATCGTCCGCTTTATCTCGCTCCGATGGAAGACGTGACGGATCCGGCCTTCCGTATGCTCTGTAAGCGCTTCGGCGCGGACAGGGTATATACGGAGTTTGTCAATGCCGATGCGTTGGTGCGCGATGTGGCTTCCACGACTCGCAAACTGACTATTCACGATGAGGAACGACCGGTGGCTATTCAGATATACGGACGTGAACCCGAGGCAATGGCGGAGGCCGCGAGAATAGTGGAGGAGGCCAAACCGGATTTTATAGACATCAATTTCGGTTGCCCGGTAAAAAAAGTGGCCGGTAAAGGAGCCGGGGCCGGTCTGCTGCGCGATGTGCCGAAGATGCTGGAGATTGCCAAAGCTGTGGTGAATGCCGTTCATACACCCGTCACCGCCAAAACCCGCCTCGGCTGGGATGAAAACGATCTCCATCCACGCGTCAATCCTTTGGGTTTGCCTACATCCTACAGTGACAACGGTCTTACAGGCGAAGCAGGTCCAAAATCGACTTTCATCGTCGATTTGGCCGAAGCTCTGCAAGACTGCGGTATTCAGGAGTTGGCTATTCATGGCCGCACGCGCAGTCAAATGTATCGCGGTGAAGCGGACTGGACGCTTATCGGAGAGGTGAAGAACAACCCTCGTATGCATATTCCTATCATCGGTAACGGCGATGTGGCAACGCCCGAACGCGCAAAAGAGTGTTTCGACCGCTATGGCGTAGATGCGATCATGATCGGTCGCGCTACGTTCGGTTGTCCTTGGCTCTTCGCCGAAATGAAAGAGTATTTATCAGCCAATTCGGTCTTTCAGTCCGAAGGACGGTCTTTCAGCGAAGCGGTCTGTCAGCATAGCGGTCTGTCAGCGGCTCCGCCGCGGTCTATGGCAGAAAAGGTAAATGTTCTAGAAGAACATGTGCTTTCTGCCATCCAATGGTGCGGCAACGATGAACGCAAGGGTATTATCCATTCGCGTCGCCATTTTGCGGCTTCGCCGGTTTTCAAAGGCCTGACGGACTTCAAGCAGACGCGCATCGCTCTTCTCCGCGCCGAGACGGTAGAAGAAGTATTCCGCATCATGGACTCCATCGTTGCCCGCTGGGGAAATGACTAAATGATCAAATAAATGACCAAATGGTAAATGACCAAATGAAAAAATGGTTCGATTCAAACGCCCTCTGGCTCTCGATGGTCATCGGTGCACTGGGTTACAAATGGCTCTTACCGCTTAAGCCGCTGCTGCCGTGGTTGATTTTCTTTATGCTCTTTTTTACCTTCTGCAAGATAAACCCGCTGGACCTCCGTTTGCATAAATGGCATTGGGTGGTACTGACATTGCAGTTGGTCTTGAGCGTAAGCGTCTATTATGGTCTGATGGCGCTGACGGGCAATGAGGTGCTGGCGCAAGGACTGATGCTCTGTTTTATCATGCCTACTGCCACCGCTGCGCCGATTATAGCCGGTAAATTAGGCGGCTCGATACAAAACCTGACCTCGTTCACGCTGCTAAGTAATTTCGCTACGGCTTTCGTCGTACCGGCATTCTTCCCGATTGTCCAACCGGCTGCGGGAATGACTTTCTGGTCTGCTTTCTGGCTCATACTCAGGCATATATCTCCGTTGCTCTTGGGGCCTTTCTTCGCTGCCTGGCTGCTGCGCTTGGGATATAATGCATATTATCGTCGCCAAGAGAAAATGACCAATGACAAATCACAAATGACCAATCGCGAGTTCGTCCTCCCGACTAAACTCGCTGTCATCCCTTTCTATCTTTGGGTGGCATCGATTATTGTGCTTATAGCAGTAGTAACCGAAACAGTAATCACCAATTATCAATTACAAATCACAAATATGATTATCCTTATCGGATCATCATTCCTCGCTTGCCTGACGCAGTTTGGTTTGGGTAAATGGATTGGTTATCACTTACCTGCGCCCAGCAAAGGTCGGGACTATCAGGATGTGCTGATTAATCCGGCCGCTGCACCGAAAAATATGGAGGGCGTCAGCTCTATTACCGCCGGTCAGGCGTTCGGACAAAAGAACACCTCACTCGGCGTATGGATGGCGCAGATGTACTTACATCCGCTGGCCGCACTGGGTGCTGCGGCATATATCATATGGCAGAATATTTTCAACTCTGCCCAACTCGCCATCGCTGCCCATAAAAAATGACCTCTAAACACTAAACACTAAACGCTAAACGAAAAAAAAGTTTTTTTTCTTGCATATTTCAAAAAAATGTAGTACTTTTGCGGCGAGAAATGTGTGTATAACGCAAATCTATGTTTTATAACATAAATATTCAAATCAATTAACTTTTTTGTTTAACTAAAATTCAAAAATCATGAGAAAAATCTTCTCTTTAATTGCTGCCGTGCTTTTCGCAGGTAGCATGATGGCAGCCGACGCAAAGGTTGTTTTGGATCTCACGGATGATGCTTGGGGTTTCCCGACAAGTTATTCGAAAGATGCTGCAACCTTCACGAATGGTGGTTACAGCTTAGGCTTTACCGCTGGTACAGCCGGTGACGGTATTAAAGTCTTGGCTAAAAGCCAAACAGACCCGACTCCGGTAGGTATTGTATTTGGTAAAACCAATGCAACCCTTACCTTACCGGCAATGAGCTTTAATGTATCTAAGATTATCATTTACTATGCAACCACCAGTGGTTCTGCTAACGTAGTGCACAACATCTATGTTGGTGAAGATGCTGTTAGTACGGCTGTCAAGGGTTGCGATCTGGATGACCGTGACGGCAGTGTGTTTGACATCGCTGCTGCTAGCCAAGCTGCTGGTACTGTGTATGTGCTCAAGGTTACTTCGAACCACAACATGCAGGTTTCGAAAATTGAGTTCTATGAGGCTGTAGCAGGCGCTCCTGAGAATCCGACCTTCTCTATCCCGGCCGGTACTTATACTTCCGCTCAGTCCGTAGAGCTCACTTGCGCTACCGAGGGTGCTGAGATTCACTACACGCTTGACGGTGCCGATCCGGATGCTTCTGCTGCATTGTATAGCACTCCTATCGCTATTGCTGCTACCACAACGCTGAAGGCTGTTGCTATCAAAAACGGCATCAGCAGTAGTGTCGTTTCTGCAACGTACACGATTGTTACAACTGAAGGTGACGGCTCGAAAGAAAACCCGTTCACGATTGCTGATGTTTACGCGTTGAACAGTAATATGACCGGTAAACAATGGGTGACCGGTTACATCGTAGGTTGTGCAGCTAACGGAGGTGTAGTTAGTACTGAAGATGCAACAGCATCTAATATCGCTCTGGGCGCAACTGCAGATCAGACCGAAGGAATTGTAGCTGTTCAATTGGCTTCTCAAAGCGATCCCCGTGCTGCTTTGAACCTGGTTGACAATCCGGGTAACCTGGGCGCTCAAGTTGCTGTTTATGGTGACCTGCAGGCTTACTTTGGTGCTCCGGGCGTGAAGAACGTAACCGATTACGAAATCATCGGCGGCGGAACTCCTCCGACTCCGGTAGAATTTGACATCGTCGCAAACCAATACGTTGTATACGAGAGTGATGGTTATTTCGATCTCTTTATGTATACCTCTGATACTTGGTCGTATACATCCGGAGAAGGCTTCTCTGGCGAAGAAGCAGGTACCGCTGTTTGTCTTGACCTCGCATATACTGATATGGCAGATGTAACCGGTTCATATAGTACTGAAGACGGTTCTTTTGATGCTAGCTACTCTGGTATCTATACGTGGGATGGTGTAAGTTCAAATCTTACCACTGTGAACATTGCTTCCGGTACTGTGACTATCGCTTGGAAAGACGAGAGCCACTCGGCTTATATCGTAACCTACGACATCATTGGTTCAGATGGTAAGAACTATGCAGGTACAGCAGAAGTTACTCCGTATGAAGAGGAAGTGCCTCCAACTCCTGATACCGAAGCTACGATTACCATCACTAATGCTGACTTGAAGGATGGCCTTGCAGACTATCAGGCATTTATCGTAAGTGGTACAGACGCAGATAATGTCTTTGTACAACTCTACTTCTATGATGTAACTGCAATTGAGGGAAACTTCACAGAAGAGAATTTGTACGATGCGTATAGTAAAATTGATAATATCCAAGTCTACAGCGCAACCATCACTGTCGTAGCGAATGCAGATGGCTCGTACACTATTACTGGTGACCTGTTGTGCTACAACAACACCCTCTATCACTTGACAATGACTGTTCCTGCTCCAGCTAGTGAAGGCATCGAGGAAATCCTCGCTACCGGCAAGGCCGTGAAAGCCGTTCGCGATGGTCAGGTTGTTGTACTGAAAGGCGACAAAGCATTCAACATGAATGGTCAAATCGTGAAATAAGACATAGTCTTATATTCCCAAACAGCTCGCAGCAATGCGGGCTGTTTTTGTATGCTGTTGTTTGTGTCCTTTCCTTCCGCTGCTCCTACACTCAGAAGATACTAATAGTTCGTGAATAATTCGTGAATAATTCGTGAATAATTCGTGTTAGGTAGCGTAAAGGACGCAGAAAAGTATACGATTATTAAGATTCTGAGTCTGGTGTTAAAAATGCCGTTTTACTGAATCTGCAGAAAAAATTGTAATTGTATCTTCGGCACGCCCCTTCCCCTACAGGGTGGGTTCCCTCCGAAATTACTGTCGCGTCCTGCGGAATATATGCAAGTTTCGCATTTTTTTGCAATCCCGCCTATGGTGGTCTTCGATTATTTAATAGCCTGCGTTTACGCCGATAGTATATACGCTATCTGCATAGTCCTTAGGCTGTTAAATAATCGCAAACTTTGTTTGCTCTGCAAAAAAAATGCTCAAAAACTTGCATATATGCAATTTTTGTTGTATCTTTGCGGCGTCTTATGTGATAAATGCTATATACTTACGTGGTAGATGTCAAATAGGACATTAATACACGCAAAATATCTCATTTAAATAACTTTTTTGTTTAACTTAAAAATCAACTATCTATCATGAAGAAGTTTCTTTCTTTATTTTCCGCAATTCTTTTTGCGGTAAGCATGATGGCTGGGGTTGGCAACGTGTATTACACCTTTTCGCCCGCGAAAAATGGAAGTAATACAGCCTATGACAAAGTCTATGATGTTACGATTGGTACCATGGACTGGTCTGTTCCCGGCAACCAGAATTTTGACGGCTATGTTCGTATAGGCGGAAAAAGTCTGGACAAAGTAGATCGTGCTATCACAGGTAAAACACCGATGGGCGATGCAATTGCCAAAATTGTAATTAGCCACAACGGAAAAACGCGCGCGAATGTTGTTCTACACTCTGTCACAATAGTGGCAGCGAGTGATGCCGATTTTACGGAAGACGTTGTTACTGAAGTGTATACGCCTGCCAATGGCGAGATTGCGAAAAACACGGAAGGAACAATTGAAATAACGCCGACGGCCGGAAAGTGGGAAAAGGATTGTTATTACAAGATTATCCTTAATCTCTCTAATCCGGATTCGAGCAATGGTGGCATTGATCTCAAATCAATAGCTTTCTACTCTTATCAAGATGCATCTGCTGCTGCAATTAATGCCGCAGATGTTGACTTTGGGTTGGTGGCATCGACGACTTTACCCGCCTCGCGTGAGGTAGAGTTGCATGTGGTTGGCGCTAATCTCACCGAGGCTATTACGTACGCTGTGACGGGTGATCATACTTCTGTGACGGGCACTTTGACGAAAGATGGTGGAACATTGACGGTAACTATCACTGCAGACGTAGATGCAGAGGTGGATGATGTTATCACGCTGACTTCCGGTTCGACAACTGCAGAGGTTTCTGTAAAAGCATCTATCATCAAAACGGATGGCGATGGATCGAAAGATGCTCCGTTCTCGGTTGCTGACGTTGTAAAAATGAGCAACAGATACGGCAATGAAAAAGCATGGGTGATAGGCTATGTCGTAGGGTGTGCCGCTAATGGGGGAGTACTCGCAACGACCGATGTGAACTCCAATATTGCGCTGGGTACTTCCATGGATCAAACAGAGAATCTTGTTCCTGTGCAGTTACCTTCCGGTTCTGTTAGAACGGCATTGAACGTGGTAGACAACGATACCAAGGGTGCTCAGGTGAAAGTATATGGTCAACTCATGTCCTATTTCTCCTTCTATGGACTACAAAACGTAACTGATTATGAAATTTTGTCTGCCGCGCCTGTAGTAGATACTTACACGGTAGCGGGTAGTTCTGCACCGTTGTTTGGCGCTTCATGGGATTGGACTCTTGCAGCCAATGACATGACGCTTGATGCCGTATCAGGACTTTATGTGTGGGAAAAGAGCGATGTAGAGTTGAGTGCTGAGAATATTGAGTTTAAGGTGTTCAAAAATCATGCAACAGAAGAGGCATGGCCTGAGAGCAATTGGGTAATCAACACGATATCCGAATCGGGTATCTATACGGTTAAGATTACTTTCAATGCGGACACTAAGGAGATTACGGCAGAGGCTACTAAGACAGGTGATGCAGTTGTTGTTCCTACGATGTCGGTTAAGGGCGAATGGGATACATGGACTCTGCATGAATTGGCGAAAGCATCAGACAACCTGACAGCAGAAGTAATTGTAACCATCGCTGCCGGCGAGTATGAGTTCGGTTTGGATAAAAATGGTACGTTTATCGCTAATGGCGCAACTATAGACCGCGATAACGCTTCTGTTGAAGGTCTTGAAGGCAACACAGGAAATATGAAACTTGTTGCAGATGTAGGTGGTGACTATACATTCACTTGGACTTATGAAACGAACAAGTTGGATGTAACCTTCCCGGCTAAACCGGATCCCATCGACCCGAGTGCAGCGAACTTTGTGAAAGTGACCACTGCTCCTGCAGATTGGTCAGGTGATTATCTGATTGTTTATGAGACGGGCTCGCTGGCATTCAATGGCGGTCTGGAGACCTTGGATGCTGTAGGTAATACCATTGAGGTAACTATAGCCGATAACAAGATTGCCGCAACGACTACTACGCTTGCCGCCAAAGTTACTCTGGCAAAAGAAGGCGAAGGCTACTCTGTGAAATCAGCAAGCGGTAAGTATATAGGTGTTTCTTCTTATGGAAATGGTTTGAAGCAAGGAGACGCACCATATGTACATGATGTACCGTCTCTTGATGCAGATGGCAATGCGATTCTGTCTCTATCTAATACTGATTGGGATGGCACGATGATCATGAATTATAATGCGTCCAGTGGTCAGACACGCTTCCGTTACTATAAGAATGGTAATCAGAAAGCCATCCAACTCTATAAATTAGAGTCAGGAGAAACTCCCGAACCCGTAGATACTTACACGGTAGCGGGTAGTTCTGCACCGTTGTTTGGCGCTTCATGGGATTGGACTCTTGCAGCCAATGACATGACGCTTGATGCCGTATCAGGACTTTATGTGTGGGAAAAGAGCGATGTAGAGTTGAGTGCTGAGAATATTGAGTTTAAGGTGTTCAAAAATCATGCAACAGAAGAGGCATGGCCTGAGAGCAATTGGGTAATCAACACGATATCCGAATCGGGTATCTATACGGTTAAGATTACTTTCAATGCGGACACTAAGGAGATTACGGCAGAGGCTACTAAGACAGGTGATGCAGTTGTTGTTCCTACGATGTCGGTTAAGGGCGAATGGGATACATGGACTCTGCATGAATTGGCGAAAGCATCAGACAACCTGACAGCAGAAGTAATTGTAACCATCGCTGCCGGCGAGTATGAGTTCGGTTTGGATAAAAATGGTACGTTTATCGCTAATGGCGCAACTATAGACCGCGATAACGCTTCTGTTGAAGGTCTTGAAGGCAACACAGGAAATATGAAACTTGTTGCAGATGTAGCTGGTGATTATACTTTCACTTGGACCTATGAAACGAACAAGTTGGTTGTAACCTTCCCTGCTAAACCGGATCCCATCGACCCGAGTGTTACTTCGTATAAACTGACATTCAATGGTACGGGCACGGGTTCGGATGCTTCGGCTAACATCGCTGCCACGGTAGAGGCTATCTTTACTGAGGATTGCCAGGCGTATGTGGAGTCTGTAGAAGATGCTACGAAAGTATATGCCGCAAGAGTTATAGCGGAAAATTCATCGAGCTTGAAGTTCGGTACAACATCAGTAAAGGGAAATCTCTCCTTTACGTTGGCAAATCCGTCAGAGATGGATTCAATCGTCGTGAATGCTACTCAGTATGGCGATAAAGAATCGGAGGTAACAGTAAACGGAACCGCATTTGCTTTGACTGCAGGAAACAAAGTGCCGCAAGATTGCAAGCTTATTCCGGAAGATGAAGTATCTACGATTACGATAGCTCAATCGACATCGGAGCGTATTTATCTGCGTTCTATCACCCTCTATCCGAAGGCTGGTTCTACGGATCCGACTCCTGCCATCAAGGCCAACGGCATTGACTTCGGAGAGGTGAAGATTGAAGCATCAGAAACGGCATATGCTCTGGATACAGTAGTAGCAGTAACCGGTGAATACCTGACTGATGGCATCGTAGCAACTACGACTTCCACGGCTATTACTATCGCGAACTCTCCGCTGCCTGCTGTAGGTGGTACGCTTCAGTTGCATATCGAAGCTCCTGTAGGCGTATTCAGCGAGACAATCACACTCACTTCCGGTGAAGTGTCTAAAGAGATTCTTATCAAGGGTACGGTTAAGCAAAAACCGGCTGAATTAGTCGGCGACTTTGATACCATCTATGTTTGGAATGGTAAACGTGGAGATGTTGCAGCTACGGAGGCTATTGAGCAGGGCGGTACTGCTGCAGCATACGGAGGCAATACAAACATTGTAGTAGGTACTGCACAAAAGACCAACTGGACTATGAAGTTGAATAAAGGCTTCGCAAATGAATTCTTTGTAGGTATCACGCTTGACCAAGCACTTGCTAAGGGAGATAAACTGAAACTGGCAGCGTTCCGTACTGGCGAGTCATCCGCAATATTAGGTATTGACTTTAGCGAAAATGCGGAAAGTGCAAGCACAGATTGCCAAATCCTTCACGATGACGACCTGCAAGTAATCACTACCAATGTGGCTCCGGAAGATGAAATCTTCGATATTCCGGATGCAGCAGAAGGCGCTAAGTTCATCCGTCTCTATCGCAACAGCGGTTCAACGGGTATCTACGTAGCTAATTTCTCTATCTATCGCGAGAAGTCCACTCCTGTTGAGCATACCTACACCGTAGCCGGTGTGGCGGCGCTGGTAGGCGAAGCATGGAACCCGGCTGCAACGGCTAATGACATGACCAAGCAGGCTGACGGTACGTATCAACTCGTCAAGGAGAACGTAACGCTGAACAAGGATACGGAATATGAGTACAAAGTAGCAATTGACCACGATTGGGGTCACGGCGAGGCTGGTGAAAATTCCAAACTGATAGTAGAGAAGGGTGGTATTTATAATATTACCTTCACCTACGACCCGGTTGCTCCGACAACGAGTGCAGTGGCTGAACTGGTTGAGGAAATAGTTATCGATCCGACAGCTAAGATTATGGGTGAATTGGCGCAGAATGGTTGGGTTGGAGATGACTTGACCTTGTCGTCCGACAAGAAGTCTGCTTCTATCACGCTGACACTTGAGGCTGGTAACTATGAGTTCAAGATGTTTATCAATGGTAGTTATCGTGGCATGGACGGCGAAGGCTCTACTCCGTATGTCTTCCATCGCGGTTGGACCGAGCAAGGCGGTATTACCGGTAATTCGGTCAACAATATGGTGCTGAGCGCTGACGTAAAAGGCGATTATAAGGTAACATGGACTTTCGATAACGACTCCATCGCCTTTACCTTCCCGGCTAAATCGGATCCGACAGCTATCGACAACGCAGAACTCGGCGAGCAAGCAGTAAAGATGCTCAAAGATAACCAAGTTGTAATCATCAAGGGTGACAAGACCTTCAATATCGTAGGTCAACGCATCCGTTAATCACGATGAAAGGACAAGGCAGCTCGCTTCGGCGGGCTGCCTTGAAGCCTTTCACTTTTACCATACATGAAACACATTATTCTCTCTCTTGTCTTGTTGCTCGGCTCGCTCGGTGCAGTGGCCGGAACAACATATGATTTCTCTACCTCCATTCCCAAAGGATGGACGGCTTCTGTTGCACCGAAAGGTTATGAGACAACGGGCGACGCACGCGGTACGCAATTTGAGCAGTCGTCATCGCTTACCCTTTCAGGCGTCTCTAATGTGACCGAAGTGACGATTGTCGCTTCATCTAACATGGAGAATACACACACCTATACCTTATCTGTGTCTGTGGGTAATAAGCCCTTGGGCTCTTATACCCTCGATAAAGTGACCAACGAAACATTCGCCTTCTCCGGCGCAGCAGCTGACGGCGATCTGGTGGTCACCATTACTAAAAACGGAAAGAAGAAATCCCTTTGGATTAAATCGATAACGGTTGAAGGTAATGTGCCGGCACAGGAAGATCCGGCAGACCGACTCGACCCTGATTATATTTATCCTGCCGACCCGGTGATGATTTTACCTAAGGACTCATTGGGCAAAATGGAGATAGATACAATCATCAATAATATTCTTCTCACGTGCGCGCAGGGCGCGTATTATAAAACGGATATACGCGTGATGGCCAATGGTGCTATCACGTTTACCGCTACCAAACCCATCAAAGCTATCCGCATTGACGGAGGCAACCGCAAAGCATTCTCTGCTTCCGCTTCGGCTGGTACGCTGACCTATGCCGTGGACTATGAAGCAGATATAGAAAACGCTGCGCCTGTCCTGCTTATCAAAGATATTGACGAACCTTCCGTCAAACTGACTTGCGACAAACAACTCCAAATGCAGAAGATATACATCTATTTTGACGCCAATCCTGACGTGGAGATAGATACCGGCGAAGAGGACGTGGTAGCGATGGAGAGTTGTCCCGTTTCTTCTACCGGTGCATGGAACTTCGTGGCGGAATATACCAACAGAGAGTTCCTCTGGACTGTAGGCTCTGTTAAGTTTGTGCTGTGGACCAATCCTGAATGGCAGATGTATTCCGATGGCTACGTCTATGGTGAAGGTGGCGGTGTGCAGTTTAATCTGGACTTAAACCCTTCTAACCTCTTGGACTGGAGTGGTACTTATACCGTAGGAGAGGGCATCAACGATTATTATACCTATGCCTATGAGTATATACCCGGCGCTACGGAGGATGAGGATCAGGCTATCACGTATATGTTTGCCGAAGGTTCTGTTACACTGACCGCTAATGGTGATAACTATGATTTGGCTTATTCTCTCAAAGATACGGATGGTATCTTGCATACGGGTTCTGTTATTAGTGTGTGCTCCGAGTCCGGTCAACCGCAGGCGATAGAGACGATTGAAGTGCCGCTGGATACCAAGGCTCCCATGTTTAATATTCTCGGTCAACCTGTAGATGCTTCTTATGAAGGAATAATCATACAAAATAATCACAAATATCTAAAAACTCGCTTATGAAAAAGACATTCTTTTTAGCATCGCTTTTGTTGGCCGCCACTACGATGGTTGTAGCCATGACGATGCCAGCACCTCCGGTATTATTGCTTGAGGACGATGAAGAAGTGGTAAAGCAGCCGTCTCAACCTGCGGCTCAACCTGCGGCTCAACCCGCTCAGTCTACAACCACTGCTACTCCTGCCGCACCGGTACTTGAAGAGGATGAGGAATTGATCCTTCTGCCTTCGTCCCAGCCTGCCGCGCAAGCCGCACCCGCATCGGTGACTCAGGAACCCGCTGCTTCTGAACCTGCACCGCAACCGGCTAAAGCCGCTGCTGCTGCTGTCGCTACAGCTGCTACGGGAGCTGTGCTGTTAGATGATGACGAAGAGACCATCGTCGTGGATAACTCTGCCGCAGAGAAAGCCGAACAGGAGCGCCTCGCTGCCGAGAAAGCAGAAGCAGAACGCCTTGCTGCAGAAAAAGCGGCTGCCGAGAAAGCAGAAGCAGAGCGTCTTGCCGCAGAAAAAGCAGCTGCCGAGAAAGCAGAAGCAGAACGTCTCGCTGCAGAGAAAGCTGCTGCCGAGAAAGCAGAAGCAGAACGCCTTGCTGCAGAGAAAGCTGCCGCAGAAAAAGCAGAAGCAGAACGTCTTGCTGCAGAGAAAGCTGCTGCAGAAAAAGCCGAAGCAGAACGCTTAGCCGCAGAGAAAGCTGCTGCAGAAAAAGCAGAAGCAGAACGCCTCGCTGCAGAGAAAGCTGCTGCAGAGAAAGCTGCTGCAGAGAAGGCCGCTACCGATAAAGCTATCGCTGAGGCAGAGGCAGCCAAAGCACAGGCCGAGGCAGATAAGGCTAAAGCAGAAGCAGAGAAAGCCAAAGCCGTCGCTGATGCCGAAGCCGCTAAACTGGCTGCCGCAGAGGCACAGAAAGCCGCTGAACAAGCTGCTGCGGACGCTAAGGCTGCTGCCGACAGAGCGGCGCAAGCACCTGCACAGACCTACCCCGCACAGCAGTACCCCGGACAACCATATCCATATCCGTATTATCCGCAACCTGTGCAGCAGGCCGGAGGACAACCGACGGTCATCGTCGTGCCGGTGAATGGCAGCGGACAGCCGGTGTACAACCCATACCCGCAGCAACCGCAACAACCTGTAGCCAAAGAGGAACCGAAAGAAGAACCCAAACCGGTTGTGCCGGAGCATCTCAATGTGTTCCAGAAATTCTACAAACGAAACGGTGTTAGTTACCTCTCTGTTCTCAGTGCCGGTTATACGACATTCTTCCTCTTGCCGAATAATGGTTATATGTCTGGCGGGGAGCCTATCCCGTCTACTGCTTTTGCCGGTAAGCGTCACATCCTCAGCCTGCAGGTGTTTGAGTGGCGTGCCAAATGCTTCGGCATGCAACTCTTTAACTTCGAAATGGGCTTGAACAGCGGCTTTGTAGCTAATGCGGCCGGTGATTCAATTGCGCCTCTCTCGCTGTTCATGCGTGGCGGTGCTACACAGACCCCTGACCTGCCGAACAACGGTTTGGTGGAGGCCACCGGAAAAACGATGTGGTTCGCTTATAAGCCTGCTATCAAGTTCTACATCCCTTGTACCTCATGGCTCGCTGTTGAATTGTATGGTGGCGTGGAGGTGGATCTTACCAAAATGTGGTATAAGATTAATGCTGGTTACTATGACAATAATACCGATATCCCGACGGATCCTGCAAATCCGGGATCCAAGGCTTATGTTCCTGAGCAGAATTTCTTCTTCGGCGCCTTTGGTGGAGCTGGTCTGTTGTTCCAGGCCCTGCCTGCACTTCCGCTGGAGATAAAGGCGGAGTATCGTCATCCGGTCATGGGCAACGTGAATATTATCCCGCAGGGCTTCTATCTCACCGCACAGGTACACCTCGGCGCACCTATCCACCGCGATTGGTATAAAGGAAAGAAATAATTAACTATTAAATAGATATACACATGAAAAAAAGTCTCTTTGCCTGCATAACTATTGCATTGGTGCTCGCAGGCTGTAGCTCCAGCTACAAACTCTCTACATCCACTCGTACTGACTTGGCGCGTTCGATTCACTACGTGCCTACTTTGGCTAATTTAACCGTACAACCGCAACGCGTGACGGCTACTTGTACCGCGGCAGAACTGGAGTCCCTCAAGGGAGACCAGGCGCGTCAGACCGTAGTAGCGAGAGCACTGGCTACCGTCAATGCTGATGTACTCATTGCTCCGCGTTTCTCCACGCAGAAAGGGGAGGATGGTAAGATGCAATCGATGACCGTCGTTGGCTATGCTGCTACGTTCGATTCATTCCGACCGATGACGGAAGAAGATGCTCCTTTCCTGGCTCACAAAGATGTGAAGCAGAATAAAGTAACTTCGCAGATGGCCACTAACACCCTCACGGTAGCTGAGATTGAATATGGTGCCAAACAAACGCTGGCCCTTGCGCCGGAAGAATTGGTGGGATTAGACGAAGCAAAGGCACTGAAGGCAGCTAAGGAGAAACTGCTCCGTCAGGAGAAAGCAGACTTCCTCTATGAGACGCATTATACCACTGCTGTGCAAACAGGCTTTTTGAAGACTTCTGTAGGTACATTCTCCATCACTGCCTTCCCCGCTAAGTACGTCAACTACCGCGCAGCGAAGAAAGGGGAAGTGGAGTCGCTCAACCTCTCCGCCAAACCGGTCGTTTATTACAACCTCACGGCGGACATCGTGCCGGTGGCAGGACGTATTCAGTTGAAGACCCCGAATAACGACGCGAATGCCAAGGAGTCGGACCTCAAAGAGGCGCTCCGCGCAGCAGTGCTGCAGAAATACGATGCGGATTTCCTGCTCAACGAGTATTTCTATGTGGATCGTAAGGACAAAGTCATCACCCGCGTTACTATCTGCGGAACGCCGGCTGTGTATGCCAATTTCCGTCCGCTTCAGGAAGGAGACGTCATTGATTTCCGTCTCGTAGGACCGAATGGTAAAGAGGGTAGCGATGAGCCTAAGTCTATCTGGGAGTCTCTCTTCGGAGTATTTAAGAAGAAAAACTAATCAGCCGCTTTGAGAATCAGCGGTGCTATCTCTGTGTTGTCGTGCCATCCGCAGAAACGCTCTGCGCCCACGCCGATAGCAAAGATAGGTACTGCATGAGCTGAATGAGCACGCGTGGTCCAACCCACGTGTGCTTTTTTATTCAGTAGCGCGATGCCGGCATCGCCTAACGCGTTGATGGTCTTGTACATGGTCTCGGTGTCTTGACTCTTGCGCTTGCATGCGGCCTTGTAAAGAGCCTTGAGCTCTTGCTCTTCTGCGCAGTCAATCTTTACCTTGCCCCAGAAACCCAGCAACTCGCGGTAGATGGTTTTTACCTCACTCCATCCGGGTTTCTTTTGTTCTTTGAAGAGTTGTGTGAAGCGGTCGCTCAGTGCCCACGCAGAGCACTGTTGGTGCTGCAACTGGTCCAGAAACAGCGTGTAATCGCTGTTGCCTAACGCCATGCCTCCTGTCTCATGGTCTGCCGTCACGATAATCAGGGTCTCGTCCGGATGCGCCAGATAGAAAGCGTATGCTTCGCGCATCGCTTCGTCCATATCCCATACTTCGCCGATAGCCGTTGCGGCATCGTCAGCATGGCAGGCATAATCAATCATACCGCCTTCAACCATCATGAAGAATTTGTCATACCGCGCCCCGAGGAACGGAATAGCTGTGTTTACGATCTGGCTCAAGGTCAAATCACCGCTCTTGCGGTCGATAGCGTAGGGCAGGTTGTCGCCATGCTTGGCGCCTTGGTCATCATCCTTTTGTACGAGGATCATTTTCTTGACATCAGACTGCGGGAGGCCGACAGCTTCTTCATAACCATGCGCAATGGTATAGCCTTTCTGCTCCGCCAGACGATACAGATTTACCTTCTTGTCGTCTTTCTTCCCCTGCGGGTAATGGAATCCTGCGCCTCCAAAGAAATCAAAATGGCTCTCGCATAACTGTTCGCCTACTTCATAATACATATTCCGTTTGGGCACGTGTGCATAGAACGCCGCCGGTGTCGCATGGTCTATGGCTACGGTGGTCATGATACCGATACCCCATCCTTGCTCTTTCAACCGCTCGGCGATAGTCGTCAAATGCTCGCCTTTTTCGTCCAAACCCAACGTGCCGTTGGTAGTCTTTGTGCCCGTCGCCAGACATGTGCCCGCTGCGGCACTGTCGGTGATACCGTTACTCTTTGAGTAGGTGGACGCGTGACCGGAGTAGGGGAATGTGGTCATCAATGTCTGTACGCGTCCGAACGGTTCGCCCTGCAGTGCAGAACGGTACATCTCTGCACCTAACACTTGGTTGGAACCCATACCGTCACCGATGAAATAGAAAATATACTTGGCTTCGCAGAAAGCCGTTATCGCCACCGCTAACAGGATGGCTAAACACAAATACCGTTTCATATTTATTAATTCCTTCATTCGTTCACTCGTTCATACTTTTTTTCTTAGCTGCTGCCCGTTGCCGTTTGCGTTTGCGCGCCTCGCGCCGCTTGGCGGCTTTATGCGCTTCGCGCTCTTCAGGGGTCAAATGTGGCGGTGGCTCGATACCCTGCTCTCGCAAACGCTGGTCCTGTATCTCCTGCTGATGCTCGATCATTCGCTCTTTGTCTTCCCGCAGCAATGCGGTTGTCTCTTCTTGAGAAAGGGGCTCATGCCGGAGCAAGTCCTCATATATCAGTAGTGTTGCCCATGCATCCGTACTGGCATAACGCGCCTGTTCGGCTGTTAGCTGGCTGTTCTCCCAGTTCGTCAACTGCTGCGCTTTGGATATCTTCTTGCCGAAACAGATGGCAAAGAGTTTCTGTAATCCCATATCCAAGATGCCGTATCTGGCTACCATTGACTGTACATCAATACAATTAGCCGGTTGAAAATTACGTCTGCGCCTCAAGCCGTTCAGGTCATCTTTGAAGGCAAGCCCCACTTTGCAAATAGTAGGGTCTGCGAACAGGTCCGCCAGTGCTTGGGGCATGCCGATATGCGTCAGACGGAAGAGATAACACCGCTCGCGTGTGGCTATTTGCACCAGTGCCGTCGGGTAATGTGTTCCGCGCTGAAAACTCGGACGTGCTTCGGTGTCCACACCTATGGTGCTCTGCTTGCGCAGATACGCTACCGCCTCGTCCACCATCTCCGGCTTGTCAACAACAATCACCTCGCCCTCAAATGCCACCACCGGCATCCATTGGAGCAGGTCTTTACTGATATGATGTATATAATGGTTCTCTTTCACTTTTTAATTTTCCATTTTCAATTCGTGCATCGCGCGCATCACCGCCAGCACTTTTCTGCCCCAATGCACATCAAAAGCTTGCCGGCACAATACTACTGCATCGTTCATAATCGCCTCTTCTCCGGTCTGAAAAGCGGCCGCTAAATCTTTCAACTCCTGATATATATCCGCTAAACCCTCGGAGATATACGCCGTCTGCACCTCGTCGGTGTAAACGCCCTGATCCACAAACACGTCCAGATAGGCATCGTCTGTACCTAACAGTTCGCGTATGCCTACCAGTGTGTAGTTATAATCCTCTTCCGTCACAAAGCGCTGAGGCTCTTCGTCCATCATCAACTCTGCTGATTCCAGCAAACGGGTCCGCAGATAGAGTATAGGAAGCAGTCGTAGCATCTGCTCAATCCATTCCTCACGCTCATGTTCTCCGGCGTGCTCCATCAGAAGACAAGCCTGCGCTGAAGCGGTCACAAAAGCGATGGTGGAGTCTTGATATACAAAACTTTTCATACGATATTTAAGAAAAATCATGCAAAGGTAAAGAAAAATTTTGACATTTGCAAAAAAAAGTGTATCTTTGCACCGCAAATCGAAAAAAAACACTTTAAATTCGTTGTTGTATGAAAAAAGTATTCTTGATGGCCTTTATGGCAATGAGCATGGTAGCCATGGCTCAGCATGTTACTCCGGTGTCTATTCACATTGCGGATGTTCGTTTGGATTCCCTTCGTGCGCTGTATGGTTCGGAGCCTACGATGTACCGCGCTTCGTTGGAGGTTGTATCTCAGCAGTTGGCGAAGAATGCCGATGAACTCAAAGCGGCTAAAGCGGAACTCAAAGTAGAGAGAGCGCACTCCAAAGAGATTGATAAATCCCTTAAGGATGCTATTAAAATGACGAGTTCGCTCAAGAAACTCTATGCGAAAGAGGAGTCGGAGCTCAAATCGATGCAGAAGACGGTAGAGAAACAGCAAAAAACGCTGACCAAGCAGACCGAGCTCAATCAGGAGACCCGCGCCAGCTATCAGAGCATTCTGGACCGCGAGCAGAAGGAGTTGGGCTACTCGCTTACCGAAATTGCTGATCGTCAGCGCACCGTTTCGGAACTCGAGACTACACTGCAGAACAAGCAGACCCAGCAGCAGAGTTATGTGCAAGAGATAGAGCAGAAAGCGGCTGAACTGCAGCAACTGGAGGCGCTGTATAAAGAGCGCGTAGCTACGATTAAAGCCGAGCAGAAATCCGCTAAATCCATGCAATAATGCAAGTCATTAATTTATCCGAGCATAATAGCGTTCTCAACCATTTCCTCCGCGAGATACGCGATGTGGAGATTCAGAAGGATAGTCTTCGTTTTCGCCGCAATATAGAGCGTATAGGCGAGGTGATGGCGGTAGAGGTCAGCAAACAGCTGAACTATGAACCCGTTCAGGTGCAGACCCCGCTGGCTACTGCTACGGTCAATACGATTAGCGACCAACTCGTGCTGGCTACGATTCTGCGTGCGGGAATGCCGCTCCATCAAGGGTTCTTGAATATCTTTGACCATGCGGAGAATGCGTTCCTCAGCGCCTACCGCCGTGTGAACGAAAAGGGCGAACTGGAGATTGTGGCGGAATATATGGCTGCTCCGGCTATTGACGGCAAGACGCTCATTGTGGTTGATCCGATGTTGGCCACCGGTATGTCGATGGAGGTGGGCTATCTCGCTTTGCTCAGACACGGTATGCCGAAACATACGCATCTCTGTTGCGCTATCGGTACTCCGCAGTCGATTGAGTACCTGCGCAAAGCGCTGAACGATAGGGAGGATGTAACCCTCTGGTGCGCGGCTGTTGATCCGGTCTTGAACGATAAGAAATATATCGTTCCGGGTCTGGGCGATGCAGGAGACCTGTGTTACGGTACTAAAATACACCTCTCCGATCGCAACTAACAAATCGTATATGGCGTTTATACCTGCCGTCCTTGTGGCGGCAGGTATTGCTATTCTCTCTTTGATGGAGCAGACGCATGCACCCAGGGTTGTCGTCAACGATAAACTGATGCATGGGTTTATGTATGCCGTACTCGGTATATCCCTCATTCTCCCGCTCCTCAAATTACCAACGGTAAATGAGAAATCACACATCACCAATTACATGATCGTCTTCCTGACCACGATGATGTACGGTGTCCTCATGGAGGCTCTGCAACGTTTCTGTACGCTTACCCGTTCCGGCGAAATGGCGGATATCTATGCTGATGCTCTTGGCGCCCTCCTTGCCTTACTCCTCGTCGCTGTATTGAG